>JAFEHB010000054.1_pt1 | contig 140633 bp, 119 predicted proteins | sample 9267121 | NCBI WGS metagenome assembly JAFEHB01 (sample SAMN17103336, study PRJNA684904) | human gut metagenome | isolation source: diarrhea sample from child under the age of five | host: Homo sapiens | place: South Africa: Mafikeng, Mafikeng Provincial Hospital | collected 2019-09 | reverse complement strand
TTTCTGTGTTGGGAAAATGAACGGAAACACTTGATTTTACTGACTTTCTTCAATGTGACCTTATTATAACGTTCTCCCCCCATCCCACCTCCACATTCGGATACTCTTCATACCCGCCCACACGCTGTGCACCTTTCCGCAGGTAGGCCTTCACCTTTTCCCCATAAAGAAACGGATCATTTCCTTTCACGATCCCCCACTCCATAAGCAGAGCTGCGCTTCCGCTGACAAAGGGTGCCGCAAAAGAAGTTCCGGTAACAGTGGCGTAGCTTCCACCGGGAAACGGGGCGGAGATGGATACGCCGGGAGCTGCGAGGTCAGGCTTCCGGATCGGCAGGAACTGACTTCCCCTTCCGGAAAAATCTGCGTAGGCATTCTGTCTGGAATCATAAGCTCCAACAGAAATAACTTTTCCGGCAGTGGAAGGAATCGTCAAAGTTCCCACAGCCCGAGGAGAATAAAACCCGGTTCCGCGATTCAGTACATTTCCACCCGGCAGCCAGAGGAAATACTGTCCGGAGCGCACACGTTTTCCACTCAAAAGAACTTTCCAGACACCACTGTCCACATAATTACCCTCAGGAATGAAATCTATGTAGATTTCCTGTGACAGCTGATAGGGACCGGGTTTTCCATAATAGATCAGAAGCTCTGTATTTTCCAGCAGATGCCGCTGTGGGCCCAGCCTTTCATATAATGGACCGATCCGTTCTCCGGACGGACTTTCCAGATAAATTTCCATCTCATCTTCATAATCCTTCCATAACTGTACATTTAATGTGGGTTCAAAAACTCCCACCGCCAATTGGATTTCTTCTGTTTTCCCCTGCTGCAGGATTCCTCCTGCATGCCAGGGCTGACTGCCGTTATTTCCGGTTCCTGTAACGATCACAGTCCGCCCCATGGCCGCAACTGTATCAATATAGTTTTCCAGAAGGGAATCCCCTCTGTGGGAACCATAATTATTCCCAAAACTCAGATTGATCACCAACGGCCGGTTCATCTCCAATGCCTTTCTCATCAAATAGTCGATCCCCTGGATCAGTTCCGTTGTCCTGGGAAAAGAATTCTCCTTTGGAATTCCCATTTTCACAACCAGGAGATCACTTTCATAGGCAACGCCTCTGTTCACACCACCGGAAGCCCTTCCGTTTCCGGCTGCGATTCCAAGCACAGCAGTCCCGTGTCCGCTGATATCCACAGACGGAACAAGGCGTCTGCTCTGGTTTTCTCCAAGTGCAAGCGCCTCATCAATTTCTTCTTTCGTATATTCTGTTCCTGCCCCATATCCTGCCGGTGGTTTTCCCGGAATTCCCTGATCCCATAGATACAGGATCCGGCTGCTTCCATCCTCATTTCGAAAATCAGGGTGGAAATAATCAACACCGGAATCCACGATTCCCATAAGGATTCCTTCTCCGGTCAACCCTTCCACTCCGGTCTGTACCGCCTGAATGCAGCTGGCTGTTTTTCCCTGAAACACTTCAAAATAAAGTTGTTTTGGTTTTTCCATAAAGATCACATTTTCTCGGTCAGAATAGCTGTCGATCTCACGCTCCGGAAAAGTAACAACTGCATAGTTTCCCAGAAGCGGAACTGCCTGTATTCCCTCTCCGGAAAGCTCCTCCTCCCTGCCTGTGTATTTCACGATCACATCCCAGGTTTTCCCAGCAGGATCATATCCTGTGTTCAGATTTCCGGATTTCTGGCGTTCCTCTTCTGTAGCATCCAGGGCTAGATTTAAAAGATTGTCAATTTTCTGATCTGGCATGATAAGCTCGCTTCTTTGATTCCTTACTTTACTATACACAGTTAGCCCACATTAATTAACTTGAAAAGCTTATCAGATTACATGACAATTTCCAGTTCTCATTCTTAACACTGTCAGGATATCACGCTTCATTTCTGTTGTAGTTTCTTTTATGCAGTGCTATAATTCCAGGTAAAATTTACAACCTTCGGGAGAACTATTATGCAAATCACGAAACCTACTTTTTGTAATGAATTTTCCTGCATCGCAGGCAGCTGTCCGGATACCTGCTGTGCCGGCTGGCAGATCATGATCGATCAAAACAGTCTCAAAAAATACCGCCACTGCAAAGGAGCTTTTCGCAACCGCCTTCTGAATGACATCGACTGGAAGGAACATTCTTTCCGTCATTATCAAAAACGCTGTGCATTTCTGAACGAAGATAATCTCTGTGATATCTACAGCGAAGCAGGCAAAGATATGCTCTGCGATACCTGCCGTAGATATCCGAGGCATATCGAAGAATTTGAGGGACTTCGGGAATTGTCTCTGTCTCTTTCCTGCCCGGAAGCCGCCAGAATCTTTCTCAGCCACAAAGAAAAAATCACATTCCGGACTGTGGAAAAGGAAACTCCAGAAGAGACTTATGACGACTTCGACTATTTCCTTTTCACCGCGCTGATGGACACCAGAGACTATCTCTTCTCCGTGATCCAGGACCGTTCCGTTCCCTGTGCGTTACGCCGCCGGAAGCTTCTGGCCTGCGGCCATGATTTTCAGCTCTGTCTGGACCGGAACAAATTGTTTCAATGGGAAACGATCCGCAGTCGTCATCAAAATTCTGCTTTCGGAGATTCCTTCCAGAAAAAACTCCACAAGTGGATCACTGCCAAAAAGCCTTCTGCTGACCTGCGAAAAAACATATGGAAAACCATCATTCCTCAAATGGAAGTTCTCCGCTCTGGCTGGCATGATTACCTCTTGGAAACCTTAACCCCGTTATATACCGCCTGTGATACCGAACAACAATACCAGGATGTCTGTCTTGAATTCGAAACCTTTTATCCGGACTGGAAGATTCAGGAAGAACAGCTCCTGCTCTATTGGATCTACACGTATTTCTGCGGGGCCGTATATGATGAACAGATCTTCGCCAAAGTAAAAATGGCAGTTATCTGCACCTTCATGATCCACGAGCTGGCAATGGGAACCTGGCTTTTGCAGCAAAAGCAGTTTTCCTTTCCAGATCTGGTCTCAATCTGTTACCGTTTTTCCAGGGAGCTGGAACACTCTGACCAGAATCTTAATGAAATGGAAGAACTTCTTGATTGGGAATCAATTTTTTCTCTGGAAAATCTGCTGGAAATATAAAGGGTAATCAAAGTTGTTGAGGGGCTCTCTTCGTGAGGGGCAAACTTGAGGGTGTTGCTAGAATAGCCTGCCAGAACGCCAATTTTGTACCAAATATCGTTTTTACCAGCCACAGAACCGATTCCATTCTGGACATGGTGACTAATCAGGCCTGTGTGGCCCTGCTGATGGATGGTCACGTCCAGCTTCCCGAGAACGGTCCCAGACCCAGCTACTCTCCCTGGCGTGCCATTCCCATCACACCAGCGATCTCTTCACAGCTGTCCCTGTGCTACCGCAGCGACAGACCTCTTTCCAGAACAGCCCAGCTGTTTGTGGATCTCTGTAATGATAAACTGTTTAAAAAATAAAATAACAGCCCCGCAGAAGGCATGGCATACAATAACCGTATGCAGTCTTCAGCGAGGCTGTTTTCATAAAGCCAGGAGCTGACCGGATACTTAAAACTGATTTTTATAATACTCCAGATCCATATCCTTAAACACATTAAAGATCACCCGGTCAAAAGCATCTCCTTGTTTTTCCAGAAAGGCTTCTGTGGTGTTCACAGCGATCTCTGCTGCTTCTTTGTTGGGAAAATGGAACTCTCCGGTGGAGATACAGCAGAACGCTACGGATCGGATATTGTTTTCCAGGCAGCAGTTCAGCACACTTTCGTAACAGTTTTTCAGATCCTGCCGTAACTTGTCCGTGACTTCGTAGTAAACAATAGGCCCCACCGTATGGATCACATGCTCCGCCGGAAGGTTATAGCCACCGGTCACCATGGCCTGGCCGGTTGGTTCTTCATAGGATCTTCCGTAGCGGATCCGTTTCTGGTTCATCTGGCGGCTGCACTCTGCACGAAGCTCCACTCCCGCAGCCGAATGGATCGCGTTGTCAATACATCTGTGGCAGGGCACAAAACAGCCCAGCATCTGGGAGTTGGCTGCATTGACGATAGCTCCCACCTGAAGCCTGGTGATATCGCCCTGCCAGATAGAGATTTTTTCCGCAAAAGGCACAGTACTGTGGTACGCCTCTTTTACCGTCGGGATCTGATCCAGGGTTACGATTCCTTTTTCCCTGGCATCTTCCTTCAGGAATTCATCCTGCACCTTCAGGATTTCTTCATCCATATGCCGGGGCATGCGAATGTTCATGAGAGAACGAAGGATTCTTCTTTTTTCTACATCGTTGTCCGAGACCTTAAGGTTCCTGTATTCTCCGGAATCTTCTTTGAATTTTTCCACAAGATAATCAAGACGCTGTTTCTGATCCATATGTCCTCCTTCTGTTATTTACCAGTTCTGTTTTGACCTGCCAGTAACACTTCCGCAGATTTTTCCCATTGGGCACTTTGGTTTCTGTTGGGTTTTATATCAGCTGTCCTGCAAATGATCTGCGGATATCTTTTTTATTTCTATTGTAATATCCCGTAAGCTGTCGCACAAGTCACGATTGATTCCGATTCCACGTTCTCCGAAGCTTTCCGGTATCACAGCCTCGTCTCTGTTCAGGCGGATCAGCTCTGTATTTTTGTGCTCACGTACCATTTTTTCAAAAGGAAAGCGAATAATAGATGGTGTGTTAAAACCAACACCCAGCTCCAGCAGTACAGACTTGCCTTTTTTCAGCTGTTTCAGATACTTTCCATAATTTCCCGCAGCCTCATTCCACTGCTCATCCTCCACAAAATACTGGTCGCATCGGAGATTCATAGCCATAGGGCCGCCGCATACCGGACATTTCGGCACCATATAAGAAGGAATCTTACAGTCCTTTTCTGCCTGAACCATCTGGGCAAACATGGAAACGGCATCATAGGTCCTGGGATGACATCCCTTCATGCACTGGATCCGGCCATAATCTCCCTGTGTGGCAAAGATCCTCTCTTCCAAAAATCCGGCTTTCTGAAACTGGTGATCCACATTGGTGGTCAGCACAAAATAGTCTTTTTCTTTCACCAGGTCAAAAAGCTGCTGATACAGTGGCAAAACCGGTGGTTTGATACGGTTTACATAAGAATGTCTGCACCAGTAACCCCAGCGCTCTTCCTCTGTCTGAAATGGATAAAAACCGGCAGAATACATATCCTGCAGCCCGTATTTTTTTATAAAATCGCTAAAATTTTCCTGAAAGCGTTTCCCGCTGTAGGTAAGACCGGCCGCTGCAGAAAGGCCGGCACCTGCTCCGATCAGCACATGATCTGCTTCCTTCAGATATGCCGAAGCCTGTGTGATCTGTTCCTCATAGGGCCCCTTCTGAAATATATAATCTCTTGCGGGTATCCCGCATAAAAACTGTGCCCAGTCCACTTTTTTCTGCCTCCTTACGATATGAAGATGTTTACGGATCTCCATAGCTTACCTTCTTTCCACTGCTCCGAAAGGACAGACCTCCTTGCAGTTCCTGTGAAATGTATCTGTTGTAAATGTCCGCTTTTTATGTATTGGAAATGTTACTGTTCACAGAGTGAACAGTAACCAGGAAATTCCTGCGTCCATTGAATGAGGAATGAATGCAGGAATTTGCCTTGGTGCTATCGGGAGTCTGTTATGACATAGAATCAATTGGGTGTTGATTCAATTAGAATTCATATGGCGGGTTTCCGGAGAAGTCTGCGATCAGACCATGTGGGTTCTCAAGGTAGAATACCTCAAAGATCGGGTTCTCAGCAGTCTCATACTGACCTTTGACAATAGGATTCTCCATGCAGGCTACCTTTACTTCATGGTTGTCCTCAAAAACAGCTTTTCCGTGAAGACGAATCCATGCGTACTCCGGATTGGATACGGAAACCTCGATCTCCGGGTTTGCCTGCATATCCTTGTAAACATCCTTGGTATTGTTTGTGCAGAACCAGAGCTTTCCGTCTTTCTCAAAACAGAACATGAACGGGCGGCATTTCGCCTTTCCATCGCGTCCTACAGTTGCCAGATACTGTACCGGGTTTGCCTGTAAAAATTCTACTACTTTTTTCATGATCGTTCTCTCCTTTATTTTTATTATTCGCTTAAATAACATTTTCTTATGTTCATGACCGGCCAGTCGTTGTTGTAACCTTCTTTATTACATCAAGTAATATAGCATCGTTTTATTGTAATGTCAATAGTTACAACTAGATTTTTATATTTTTTTCTCAAGTGCTTTTTTATACCATGAAATATCACTGAGCAATTTCCCAAAATATAAAAAACCGCTACTCAGCAGATTTCATAACTTCTCTGCTTGGTAGCGGCTTATCATTTCTGTGATGCGCTTTCGCGATTCTGTTCTGTTTTATCTTTTACTACTGAAGATATTTCTCCAGATCTTCTTTCACATCCTCCAAAGTGATAGACTGAAGCTCCCGCTCCATTGCGTCCTGCACCTGCTGCAGCTTATCATCCAGGATATTGTGGATATTTTTTCCTACCGGACACTGCGGGTTGGGACTCTCGTGGAAGTGAAAGAGCTTGTTGTCTTCCACACACTCCACCGCTTTATATATATCCAGAAATGTGATTTCTGATAACGGTCTGGTAATGGTAGTTCCGCCGGTTCCCCTGGCAACCTGCACCAGACCGGCAGCCTTCAGCTGCAGAAGGATCTTGCGGATGATCACCGGATTTACATTGGTACTGCCCGCAATAAAATCACTGGTTACTTTATATTCATTCTGAAACGTATCAATGCATGTAAAAATGTGCACTGCTAACGTAAATCTGCTGGATATCTGCATTCTTCTTCACCTCTTCTGTTTTTTCTTATCATATATCCTTCCCGTTGTAATGTCAATGATTACAGTAAGGTGAAGATCAAAATCACCTCGTCATCTGATAAAATGAGTAAATGCCCGTTCTTCTGTTTCCGGAAGCCCGAATTTTTCTTTTCCCAGGGCAATGCTCTTCATGAGGAATGTCATGTTTCTGGCGAGGACACGCATGGTCTGCTTACCTTCCTCATCCTGTTCTGCTTCTCCCTGCTCCCGTCCATGAATGGAATTCCAGTACTGGCTGGATGCGATGGGCATATTTGAGATGGTGAAAAATTTGTTCAGCTCATCAAATGTGGCGGAACATCCGCCACGTCTTGCACAGACAACGCTGGCACCTACCTTCATGGTCTTGTCAAAATGGGTGCTGTAAAAAAGTCTGGTAAGAACAGCAACCAGTGTGGCATTGGCAGAAGCAAAATAGACCGGACTGGCAACTACAAGACCGTCTGCTTCTTCAAATTTCAGCGCCAGTTTATTTACGATGTCATCAAAGACACATTTTCCAAGCTCGTAGCAGCGCTGACAGGCAATGCAGCTCCGGACCTCTTTATGACCTACCCGCACGATCTCGACTTCCACGCCTTCCTGTTCGAAGACCTTTTTCATTTCTTCCAGAGCAAGTGCTGTATTTCCCTTTACCCTGGGACTTCCGTTAAGCATTAATACTTTCATGTTTTGTTCCTCCTTATACATAACTGCCTTCCATTTCGACAAAAAAACAGCATCTGCAGCTTCTTTTCTGCAGACGCTGTTTTTTTATTCTGTAAATGTATATCTTACCATGTAACCGTTTCCGTCACCGGTTACGATCACCACATCCCCGTCCGGATTCTGCGCTGTATCGATCACCGGAAATCTTCCGTTCTGTTTCACATAAGCTTCCGGGCTCTCAATCTCCGCTTCAATGATCTCCTGCTGGGAATGACGCTCGCCGCCGCATGGATTGATCGTTTCAATAATGATCTCGTATTCTTTCATGTTATCCACCTCTTCCTGTTTTCTTAACTTACTACGATAAATGCCTGTTTGAATTTTATACAGATTCTATCTTTTATTTTACCGCAGAAAAGTTTTTTCTGCAAAAGGCTTCTTTCACAAAACACCCTTCTCAGCATTGGTGATTTTTACTATTCTTATACTTCTTCCGCTTCCATCTCTTTCTGAATCTCATCTTCGCTGTCTGCCATGGCCTGCAGTGTCATGGTAAGAAGCTTGGCAAGATCCCATCCCAGCTGATCAGCACCACGCTGGATCACCTCTCTGGAGCAGCCGGCTGCGAAGCCTTTGCTCTTATATTTCTTTTTGAGGGATTTCAGTTCCATGTCCTTGGTGCTTTTTGACGGACGCATCAGCGCTGCTGCCCAGATTAGTCCTGTCAGCTCATCTGCCGCAAAGAGAACTTTTTCCATTTCATGCTCCGGTTCCGTCTCAATGGTTTTTCCACAGCCAACGGTAATTCCGTAGCCATGGGAAACCACTGCATGAATGATATCCTCTCCCACACCAGCCTCACGAAGAAGCTCCGGTGCTTTCAGACAGTGTTCCTCCGGATAAAGTTCAAAATCAATGTCATGGAACAGTCCTACAATGCCCCAGTACTCTGCGTCATCTCCATATCCCAGCTCTTTTGCGTACCACTTCATCACTGCCTCAACTGTCAGTGCGTGCTGAATATGAAAAGGGTCTTTGTTGTATTTTTTTAATAAAACAAATGCTTCATCTCTTGCGATATGTTCCATTTTTTGTTCCTCGATTCTGTCATTATGTTTCTTCACAGTCAGCTGTTTTATTCCACGAAATGGATCCTGCTTTCATCAAACCGGTTCTGCTGTTCTCTTTTTTCTGCCGGATAGCCCAGGGCAAACAGAGAAAATACCTCCACGTTTTCCGGAAGCTCCAGCATGTCATGAACCTCATCCATGCGGTCCTGCATCGGTGCGATTCCGATCCACACACCGCCAAGTCCCAGAGCATCGGTTTCCAGCCAGATATTCTCCTGGGAAATGGACATATCGATCTGTGCCATAGCCTGTACCACCAGGCCTTCTTTGCGATATACCGGAACGATCACAACAGGCGCACCTGCCGCGCAGCCGGAATAAGGCGTCGCACCGGAAAGCTTCCTGATCTTCTCTTTATCTGTTACCACATAAAATTCCCAGGGCTGCTGATTGCACGCACTTGGGGCCTGCATACCTGCTTTCAGGATCTGCAGGATCTTTTCTTTCTCTACCGGTCTGTCTTCATATTTTCGGATACTTACTCTGTGAAAAATATTCTCCATGATGATTCCTCCCGTACAAAATTTTTATTTATTTTATCATAATTATAAAAGAATCAACAGTGCATATTTCTGAAAACGTTTTCTGTTTTTTCTACAGTGCCGTTCCCTTCTTCGGAACAAAAAATCCGGTCATATCTGTTTTTTCCAGTTTCAGAAGCGCGATCTTCTTGTCGATCCCGCCGGCATATCCGGTGAGACTTCCGTTACTTCCTACCACACGATGGCAGGGAATGATAATGGATATCTTATTATGGCCCACTGCACCTCCCACTGCCTGCGCGGACATTTTTTTTACGTCCCGCTGTGCGGCAAGCTGTCCGGCGATCTCACCGTAGGTGATCGTCCGGCCGTAAGGAATCCTGCGCAGAATCTCCCACACCGCAGATTGAAATTCTGTTCCCACCGGATGAAGCGCCGGCATAAAATCCGGCTCTTTCCCCTGAAAATAAATATCCAGCCAGCGTTCTGCATCCTTCAACACCGGCGTTTTTTCCTGCCTGCATTCTTCTTTTTTTATCTGGGCAGCATAGTATTTCTGCCCTTCCAGCCACAGACCGGTAAGACCTTTTTCATCTGCCGCAAGAAAGATCGTTCCCAGTGGTGACTGATAATCCGTTGTATAGACCATAGCATTTTCCTCTTTTTTCATATAAGTACATTTCCATTACCATAATGATCCCGTACCATATCACTTTATACACGCTGCTTCTTTTTCAGATACAGCATGCAGCCAAGGCAAAGCACGATCTGCAGCGCAGAGGACATTGGCGTTGCCAGTCCGATATCAAACAAAGTAACTCCCGGCTGGCGGCTCATAAACCAGGATACCGGAACACGGACACAGAAGGCTCCCAGGATTCCCTGGATCATCACAAACTTTGTCAGACCGATTCCATTATAGAAACCGATGTAGCAGAAGAAGATCGCCGTAAGCATACAGTCAATGGCGTAAGCTTTCAGATAATCTGCCGCCGCATCGATAACCATGGTATCCGATGAGAAGATTCCCGCCAGAGTACCGCCATGGAAAAATGACAGGAAAAACATTCCCACGCCGATGGCAAAAGAAACTGCCACCCCATAATGCAGTGCTTTTTTTGCACGGTCCATCTGTCCCGCGCCGTAATTCTGTGCCACAAAAACAGAGATGGACTGCATAAATGCTGGAGAGATCAGCATAATGAAAGCACAGACCTTTTCTGCCACTCCCACACCTGCAGAAGCTGTCACACCCATGGAATTCACGATGGCAAAAATGATCAGGAAGGAAATACTTACCAGCAGATCCGTACATAATCCACAGTCTTGTCAAAGGCTTCTTCCGGCGCATTCATGATACTGCTGACCTGAGGCGCAAAAATCACAAGGATCACAGTCATGATCAGCGCGATCACTCCGAACATCACGATAGCTGTTCCTACCGTACGTCCTCCCTGTTTCCGCTCTCCACAGCCGATCTGCTGTCCCAGCAGAATCGTAGTTCCCATGGCAAAGCTGCTCACAAGATTAGTCAGCGGCTTCAGGATCTTGCCCTGGGTGATCGAACCGCCAAAGAAGCCTATTGTCAGCTCTTCTCCTCTTTCGGCGCGCTGCATACAGCGAAAAAGTCTGCTGAAATCTTATTTTACCGTATCCATTTTTCTATCTCCCCTGCTGCATTTTTATTCATCTTCCTTATACGCCTGTCGGCTAAACAATTTCTAAACATTCTTATATTTATTGACGATATTTTTTTATCATATCACAAACTGCTCCGCCTGTCGTCCCATATAAAACTGCTTTGAAAAATTTCACTCAAAAGTAACACTCTGCAAACCATTGACATATCTTTTCTTTGCGATATAATGTTAGTTAAAACTAATTTAAAATAAAACCATTTTGTCGGAGGAACTATGCCACTGAATTTAGCTGATATCAACACAGATTATATCATTCAAAAAATATGCGGCAATGAAAACGAACGCCATCATCTGGAAACGCTTGGTTTTCTTGAAGGAGCAACGGTACGGATTCTGTCGATTCTTTTCGGCTCTTATATTGTACGAATCCAGGAAAGCAAGATCGGCATCAATCAGGACTTTGCCAAAATGATCATCGTGCAAGTCTGAAATACTCTGCCATTTTATCAGTAAACAACAAGGAGATTTATTTAATTTATGAAAAAAGAAAAAAGTGTACTTCATCTTTGTGAATGCATCCTGCTGGCGCTTGTAATCCTGCTGATCATTGACCTGTATCTCCTGAAATTTCTTCAGGAACCCGGTGTTTCTTATTATCCTATGCTCCGGCTTATGGAAATTGCACTGGCTCTGCTTGTGGTGACTCTTGCCCTTTCCCTGATTCAGAGAGAGCTGCTTTCCCGCCTTATCGTAAAAGCCTTCCGTGATATCACCGGTGTCCACAATAAAACTTCCCTGGAAAAACTGATTCTGGAGCTAAATAACCGTCCGAGTACCTTTGGCATCGGTGTCATGATGTTCGATCTGAATGATCTGAAATATGTCAATGACACCTACGGGCATGAAAAAGGAGACGAATTTATCCAGTCCTTCTCCTACTGTCTGACGCGCATCCTTGATTCTGACAGTTTCCTTGCCCGTTACGGAGGAGATGAATTTATCATCATCCAACAAAATACTTCAGAAGCCTCTCTTCGACAGATGGCCCGAAAACTGAATTCCCTTGTACAGGAATATAATAGCAGAACCACCCTTCCGCTAAGCTATGCCATCGGTTACGAGGTCAGCTATCAAAATCACTACTTTATGATGCAGGATCTTATTAATGCGGCAGATCAGAAAATGTATCAGGATAAAGCGCATAAGAAAATTGCAGCAAATAAAAAATTTTCTTCCCGTTCCGTTTCTGCAGGCACTGCAATTCCCACGATTTCTTCTGAAACTCTTTCCGAAAAGATTCGGCAGATTCAGAGTAATACCGGAAACACCCATTCCCTTGCTCTGATCTCCACTGATGTGGAAAACTTTCATTTTATCAATGATAAATATGGATATTCCCTGGGAAATGAGATTCTGAACATGGTCTATGAAGAAATTGCCGGTGCACCTTTTACCATTTTTACCACTCGTTTTTTCTCGGATGTTTTTATCAGCATTGCAGATATTTCTGATCTTACAAATGATGCATTTCTTTCAGAGATCCAAGCTCTTGACCGAAAAATCTGCAAGCGTATGAGAAATACCTTCCATGTAAATTTTTTCCGTACCAACTCCGGAATCTGCCTTGTTCCTGATGCCGATACCACTCCGGAAACTATCCTTTCCTGTGCAAATGTAGCCCGTAGACTTTCCAAAAAAATGCTTTCTCCTTGCTGTATTTATTCTGATGAGATCGACCGCCAGGAAAAAATGCAGGCCGAGATTCTCCACTCTTTTCATCAGGCACTGAAAAACGAGGAATTTCAAATATATTTTCAGCCCAAAGTAACTCCCCAAAATGGAAATATCTCCAGTGCGGAAGTTCTGGTTCGATGGATTCGTGACCAAAAAATGCTATGGTCACCAGCTGTATATATTCCTCTTTTTGAGCAAAACGGCTTTGTGATCCGCCTGGATTATTATGTTTATGAAAAAACCTTCCGTTGGCTTCAGGAATCTGTGGAATTTCTTCCCGAAAATTTTCGGCTGTCCTTAAATGTTTCTCCTCTTCATTTCGAAGAACCGGAAAACTTTGTAAAAAAGATCTGCGAGCTGATACATACCTATCAGGTGGATACTTCCAGGCTGACCTTTGAGATCACAGAATCCACTTATGTAAATAATACAGAAACTGTCAATCAGGTGATCCGACGCCTGAAGCAGCTGAATATCCAAATCTCCATGGATGATTTCGGTTCCGGTTATTCCTCATTAAATACACTGAAAGATCTGCTCTTTAATGAAGTTAAGATCGACCGAAAATTCCTGGGGGATTCTCTGACCGAAAACACCCAGATCGTTCTCCAGGAAGTTTTCCATATGCTGAAACGTATGGGAAAATCTATCGTATGCGAAGGTGTGGAAACAAAAGAAATTGCAGAATTTTTAAAAGCAGAGGGCTGTGACGAAATCCAGGGCTTTCTGTATTACCGGCCTATGTGCCAAAAGGATTTTGAAACACTTCTCCATATATAAAGCAAAGCTCCCGGACAGCCACATCCTGGAGCTTTTATGGTTCTCATATTATCCTCTTTTTCCATGTTTCAGATCTTCCACGATCTCATTGTATCTTTTTCTGTTCAATCTGTAGAAGAACAGCACCACTGCCGTAACGATCCACAGGATTCCGGGGATCGTGGTAAAGGAATGTTTCATGATGCTGAGCACGGCTGAATTCTGGGCCTGGTTTGCCACATAACCGTATTTTCCCAGAAGCGCCGCAAGGAGCGCTGTTCCGATCGCCATTCCAATCTTGTTTCCGAGGGATACGAACGCATACTGGAAACCATCGTTGCGAAGACCTGTTTTCCATTCTCCGTATTCCACGCAGTCCGGTATGATCGCATAGATTGCCGTGTTAAATCCAGAGAAAAAGAACTGTGTGATTCCTGCCAGGGCGTAAAAGGCAGCCGGAGATTCTTTTACATTAAAGAAATACATGGCAAGCATGGAAATTCCGGTAAGGAGCGCAAACAGAGACGCTGTCCGCCCTTTGTTGTTCAGTTTCCGGAAGACCGGCTGAAAGCAGGCAGCTCCGATAATGGACGGAATGATGATACACATGGAGTAAGTTGTATAGTAAGACGCGTTTCCCTCCACATAGGTAAAGTAATACAGAACATCCGCGTTTCTTCCGTAAAGAGTGAAACCAAACAGTACCTGTCCCACCAGTGCCAGAAGATATGGCCGGTTCTGCATGACTGCTTTCAGCTGAACCCGGATGGAGATCTTTTCTTTTTCCGGTGTGGTCACCTGCTCCTTTGTTTTTGCAAAGCAGAAAATATGACATGCCGCAAAAATGCATCCGTAAATGATGGCTACCAGAAGATAACCTGTCTTCTGACTGCTGCTTCCCAGTTTTCCGATCAAAGGCACAGTAATGATGTTGATAATTCCGATAGCGATCATAGCCGCAACCGAACGGGACGTATTGATCTTCGCCCGCTCATCAATGTCCTGTGTCATTGCGCCGCAAAGCGTTCCGTATGGAATGTTTACACAGGTATATCCCAACACCAGCAGGCAGTATGTGATCACCATATAGATGATCTTGGATGTATCCGACCAGTCCGGATGTGCCCAGAACGTCATCATCAGAAGGATCGCTGTAACAGGCGCCGCAATGAGCAGCCACGGACGGTACCGTCCCCATCTGGTCTTCGTCTTATCCGTAAGTCCTCCGACAATGGGATCGTTGATCGCATCCCAGAATCTTGAGAACAGCATCAGCGCTGAAACAGCCGTCATACTGATCCCGAATACATCTGTATAAAATATCATCAAAAAATTACTGACAAACATCCAGCTGAAATTACAGCCTACATCACCAAAACCATACGCGATCTTACTGATCAGCGGTACCTTTCCGTATCTGTCTTCACTACCCATAACTCCTCCTGTTTTTCGTTACTCCTCGTTTACTGCTTATCGCTTATATCTCTCCCGGACAGCCACATCCGGGAGATTTCCTGTTAGTACATTTCCTGGTGTTATTTCTCCTGCACGTTGATGATAACCTTCATGGTTGTCTCACGGTTGGCATCAATATACTGGTAAGCCTTGAGATAATCCTTAAAGGCAAAGGTCTTGGAGATCAGCGGTCTTAAATGAACCTTCTCTGCGTTCACAAGATCGATGGCATCCACATAGTCATCATGACGGTACATCATCGTGCTCTTGATATCCAGCTCATGGTCATTGGCAACTGCCAGGTCAATGGTGGCCATATCCGCAAAAACAGCTACCAGCACGATCACGCTGCCTTTTCTTGCGTATTTGATCGCCTGTCCCATGGTGATGTTATTTCCGGCACAGTCATAGATCACATCTGCTTTATCCGGGCTAAAGGCTTCCACCATAGCCTCACCAAAATCTTTCTCCTTGGTATTTACGCACACATCAATGCCGCACTCTTTCGCTTTCTCAAGGCGAAGATCACTGACATCCGTGATCATAACCTTCGCAGCGCCCATTCCTTTGGCACTCTGTGCCACCAGATTTCCAATGGGGCCGGCACCAAGAACAGCAATATTCATCCCCTTCACATCGCCCATCTGTTTCACTGCGTGAACAGCAACTGCCAGAGGCTCGATCATCGCACCTTCCTCATAAGACATTTCCTCCGGGATCGGTGTGACCTTGGAAGCGTCTACCGCAAAATACTCGGAAGCTGTTCCTGTTGTCTGGAAGCCCATAACCTTCAGCTCTTCGCAGAGATTATATTTGCCGTGGCGGCATGGATAACAATGTCCGCAGTATACCTGTGGCTCGATCGTTACCTTCTGTCCTACCTGAAAGCCTGTGACATTCTTTCCCAGCTCTGTAATCTCACCGGACACCTCATGTCCCTGTGTCACCGGATACTTGGTAAAAGGATGCTTGCCGTGATATACATGAATATCGGAACCGCAGATACCAATGTTCATGATCTTAACGAGAACCTGGTCATCTCCCACCTTCGGAACCGGAACCTCTCTGAAAATAATCTCTCCTGGATTTGTCATTACCTGCTGGATCATAATGTTTTTCCTCCTTGTTTATTATGTATTATCTTTTATTAATTGTTTTATCAAAGTAATTACATTATTGTTCTTTTGAGAGGATTTGTCAATAGGGTTTCCGGTGATTCTCCCTGTTGAACAAATTCGATCCGGTTTTTTTATGCACATTTCACTATCCACCACATAAAAAAAGAACCCGCAGCTCCGGCAAGGTTCTTCCATGCCGGAGCTGCAGATTCTTTTCTCTGCATGATTCGTATTCTCTATGCATTTGGTCAATCGGATATTCACACCCCCGCAGGGGACTTACTTGATTCGGTTAAATATTTTTGATTAGCTCATGAAAAAAGTGCTTCGCCGCGCCAACTGCAGATGCTTCCTTCCGGTAGCTGCAGTTCTTAAGATATCTGGTATCACGGTCAAAACCATTGTACTCCATCACTTTTTCTCCGAGAGGCAGCATATGATCCGGCAGATATCCGCCAACCTCGCCGCCCAGGATAATATCCATATCATAAGCCATCCGGAGATTGGAGATCAGTACGGCAAGATGGTCCAGATACTCTCCCCATTTTTCAGAGGCATCTGCTTCTCCTGCGGAAAGACTGTCCATAAACTGTTCCAAAGACTCATAGCGCTCGCCGGTCAGCGCGCTGGATGCACAGTAAGCGTCTGCGCATCCCTTCTTGCCGCAGTAACACGGTCTGCCACCCGGAACCAGGATCATATGGCCAAACTCACCGGCCTTCTGATTCTGCCCGGCAAACAGTTTCCCGTCAATACAGAAAGCACCGCCAAGCGTATTATTAAGAGACAGATAGATCGCGTCCTGATACAGATGAAGATCTTCCGCCAGCATAGCTGCATTCGCGTCATTTTCAAAATAAACAGGACAGGAAAAAGCCTGCTCCAGAAAACTGAGGCTGTAATTTTCGATCTTAAGAGCATGCGATTTCACAACAAGATGCTGCTCCCGACTGATGATCCCGGGAATTGAGATTCCGATTCCAAGCAGCTTCTCAGGAGCTTCCATATCTCCCAGAAAATCTTTGACCAGGGAAGACAACTCCAGGCAGTAAGAAGTCTCCGGAGAAAACTTCATTCTTACACGCTCTGTCTTCTCAACCTCTGACCGCATATTTACCAGGACCATCCCGACATGATTCGCCGTGATCATAATTCCTGCTGCATAACGGTAAGAAGGATTAATGCCGATACTTTTCGCCTTTCTGCCTCCTGTGGATGCATACTCTCCGGTCTCTACAAGCACACCGCTCTCCATCAGTTCATTTACGTTGGACAGCACAGTCGGCATACTCATATTCAGGTTTTTGGAAAGCTCCACCTTTGAGGTGCTCCGGTTATTCATCACATAGGTGATGATCCTGGATCTTGTATTGTTTTTTTTCTCTGCTTTTCCTGCCATATCAAACCTCTTGATTGCTTTTATTAATTCTTTTATAAAAGTATGATATTCCTTTCCGGCAGATTTGTAAAGAGAAAATCAATACCAGCGTGTCATCGGCAGATCATTATTCACACCCTTGGTCATAAGGATCTGATGAAGATCGATAATTCCGTTGTGGAAGGTTGCCGCACATGCTGACAGGTACAGATCCCACATACGCAGGAACTCTTCGTCAAACATAGTCTTTTCTTTTTCAATATTGTCCCGGAAATTCTTTTCCCAGTGAAGCAATGTCTTATTGTAATGCAGACGGAGATTTTCGATATCCAGGGTATGGAAATTGTCCTCTGCCATATGGTTCAGGATCTCACGTAAGCTCGGAACAGTTCCACCCGGAAAAATATATTTCTTGACCCACGGATCGCCCGGATGCTCCTTCAGAGCACTGATAAAATGAAGCAGGAACAGTCCGCCCGGCTTCAGAACCTTTTCTACGCAGTCAAGAAACAGCTGATAATTATCACGTCCAACATGCTCCAGCATACCGACACTGACAACACGGTCAAACTGATACTCTTTCTTTGGCAGATCACGGTAATCCATCAGCTCTACCGTAAGATAATCTTCCAGACCCTGATCCTTGATCCGTCTCTGAAATTCTGCATACTGTTCATGACTTAAGGTGATACCGGTACCATGAACCTTGTATTTCTTAGCTGCCTCGATCAGCAGAAAGCCCCAGCCGCAGCCGATATCCAGAAGACTCATACCCTCTTCCAGATGTAATTTTTTAAGAATATAATCAACTTTATTTACCTGTGCCTGATACAACGTATCATCCTCATGGATAAAATACCCGCAGGAATAACTCATCGTCTCATCCAGCCATAATTTATAGAAATCATTTCCAATGTCATAATGGCTGGTTACTTCCTTTTCCTGGTTCTTCTTTGATGTTGAACTGAACATGATCTTTTTCAGAGCAGATTCATTGGTAGAAAATTTTCCCATCTGACCCAGAAAATGATCCAGCGCTTCATAAAGATTTCCCTCGATATCCAGATCTCCACGCATATACGCCTCACCCAGTGCAAGGGATGTGCTCTTCATCAGATCTGCCAGAGGAATCGCTTTCTTAAAATTCACCGTAAATGTAGGTTCACCCTCTCCGATGTGATACTCGGAATTCTTGAACTTTACCAGAAATGGATAATCTGTAAAGCGTTCAAGGAACTGCACCATTGCTTTCTCTTCAGTCTTCTCCTGTAATGTCTCAAACATAATAGTCTACCTCCTTTAACACTGCATATGATACACCCGGAGGAAGGCTTTATGTCAAGGTGCGATTTTCACAAAATATCCCCAAAAAAGCGGCCTAATTTCAGACCGCTTAAAAATTTATTCTATCATTCCTTTTTCTTTCAGAAATTCCACAGCTGTTTCTTTCGGGGTTTTTCCCTCTACATCTACCTGGTAATTCATATCCATCATCTCTTCTGTGGTGATGGCTCCTTCCATCATATCCATAACTTCCTGAAGCTGCGGATATTTTTTCAGGGTTTCATTCCTGGTAATGGACACAGCCTGATACGGCGGGAAAAACGCGATATCATCTTCCAGTTTCACAAGATTCATCTTTTTCAGTATGGCATCGGTCTCAAAAGCATCGGTCACATCCACTTTTCCGGATGTGAGTGCCTGATAACGGATATTACCTTCCAGACCGTTCACTTCTTTAAAGGATACCTGAAATTCTTTTTTTAGCTTGGGCAGAAGATCCTCACGCTGGGTAAATGCTGTCGTGCAGCCCAGTTTCAGGCTGCCCGCCTGAGCCAGAAGTTCGGAAAGCTTTGTGAGATGATACTGCGCTGCTGTCTCCGGAGTAACTGCAAACACATAGGTATTACTGAATCCCAGAGAATCGGATACCTGCATGCTGTAGTTTTCTTCCATGCCTGTTTTTACTCTGTCATAGACTTCCTTCGGATCTGAAGACATTTCTTCTTTCAGGACGTTGGAAATCAGCACGCCTGTGTAATCGGTAAATGTGTCGATATCTCCCCGCTCCATGGCGGACATAGTGATCATGGTTCCGTTAAGATTAAATTTCTCTTCAACCTTGATATCTGTCTGATCCTGGATCAGCTGGCTGTAAATATTTCCCAGGATCAGTGCTTCTGTAAAGTTCTCACTGCCAATTACGATTTTCTCTTCTTTTCTCTGGAACACACTGTATACAGAAGCGAAACATGGAACTACCAGGATCAGGACAAGAAGACAGGCCGCCATAACTGTACGTCTTTTCCGTTCTGCTTTTGTACGGTTTGTGATCTGGTCTACCGGTTTCAGGCCTTCCGGAGTCAGTGCATTCTCCACTTTTCCGAGAACAAAATCCACCACCAGGGCCAGAAGACAGGCAGGCAGTGCACCAAGAAGTACCAGATCCGCATCATTGGCATTTAAGCCCAGATTGATCAGCCATCCCAGACCTCCCGCACCTGCAAAAGCAGCAATGGTAACGGTTCCAACAGCTGTTACTGCTGAAATACGCACACCTGCCATAATATAAGGCATTGCGATGGGAATCTGTATTTTGTACAAAATCCTCCATTTTGTCAGGCCGATGCTGCTGGCTGATTCAATGGCCGACTGCTGGATACCGGTGATGCCGATATATGTATTTTTTATGATCGGAAGCAGGGCATAAATGATAACCATGATAATGGCCGGCTTCTGTCCGATTCCCACCACAGGAACCAGAAAAGCCAGAAGGCCGATACTTGGGATAGACTGCATGATATTTGCAATTCCGATCACAATGGACGAAACCTTTTTGTTTTTTGTTACAAAAATTCCAAGAGGAATACCGATGCATATGGAAATCAGTACTGCTGCCGAAGTCATCTGAATATGTTCCAGAAGAAGCTGGACCAGCTCTTCTCTTCTCTGCATAAAAACTTCAAGAAAAGCATTCACCTGTCACCCCTCCTGTTCTTTTTTGTAACGTTTGCTGAGTGTCGAAAGAAGGATACTCTTGGTCAGTGCCCCCTTCAGTTCCCTGCGCTCGTTCAGTACCGGAATGATTCCGGATTTATAGTAATCGATCTCGTCGATGATCTCCTGAAGAGAGCTTTCTTCATAAACAGATACATAATCGGATGAGATCATATCCCCGATACTTGCGGACATATGCTGCACATCCAGTTTGCTTAAGTCTTCCAGCCAGACGATTCCCAGAAATCCCCTGGATTTTCCCTCTGTAATAAAAATACTGTTGATCGCATTCTGGCGCATAACCTGAAGCGCCTGTATCACAGTTCTGTCTTTGGAAAGTGTGTACGGTTCTTTGCACATAATGTCAGATGCATGTATATATTTCGGATTTCCCCACAAACGGTTCTTTCCTACGAATTTTTCCACATAATCATTGGCCGGATGCCTCAGGATTTCTTCTGTCTTATCGAACTGTATGACAGTTCCGTTCTGTATAAAGCAGATCTTGTCTGCACATTTGATAGCCTCATCCATATCATGGGTGACAAATACAATAGTTTTCTGGTATTCCTTCTGCAGCTTGACGATCTCGTCCTGCAGTTCTTCTCTTGTAAGCGGGTCCAACGCTGAAAAAGGCTCATCCATCAGGATCAGATCAGAATCTGTGGCAAATGCCCTGGCAACTCCCACTCTCTGGCGCTGTCCGCCGGAAAGCTGACATGGATAGCTGTTGCTGTACAGCTTGGGATCAAGATTTACCATATCCAGGAGTTCATTGATCCTCTGTTCCCGTTTTTCCGGTTCCAGTCCCTCAAGCTGGGGAACAATTTCAAGATTCTCTTTTACTGTAAAATGCGGAAACAGTCCGCCTTCCTGTACCACATACCCGATTTCTCTTCTTAATTTGATATCGGGGATCTCGCGGATGGATTTTCCGTCAATGATAATATCTCCCCGGTCCATGGGGAGAAGTTTGTTTATCATTTTCAAAAGGGTTGTTTTTCCACATCCACTGGAACCAATGATGGCAACAAATTCCCCGGAAGAAAATGTCATATTGATATCCCGCAGGATCAGTTTATCTTTATAGGATTTCGAAACATTTGTAAATTCTATCATAGGCTTCACCTTTCCAATTCTACCTCATTATCCAGGTTGTCTCTCGATAGCTTCTTCTGATACATATCCAGAGTGAAGAAGGGCATTGACTGTGAATGCCCCTCTTCCTGTTCCATAATTATTTTACATGTTTTACGATCAGTGCATCGGCAACGCCTACACCTTCGCCTTCCGGATATACAAACAGTGGATTGATATCCAGCTCTTTCAGAGTATCTTTATTTGCGTTGGCGTATCTGCTGATTCCCGCGATGGTTTTGCACAATGCCGGAATATCGCATTTTGCGTTTCCTCTGTAGCCGTTGAGGAGTTTGTAGGATTTCAGTGATTTCAGCATATCCAGAGCTTCCGCTTCACACAGTGGAGCCGGATATAAAGCCACATCTTTAAATACCTCTACAAACACACCGCCCATTCCTACCATGATCATAGGACCAAACTGTGGATCGTTGTTTACTCCGATGATCATTTCCACGCCAGGTTTCAGCATGGGAACCATAAGGATTCCGTTGATCTTCGCATCCGGTCTCGCACCCGTTACATTACTCATGATCTCCTCATAAGCTTTTACAGCTGCTTCTTTTCCACGGATATTGAGTTTTACACCGCCAACATCACTCTTATGCAGGATGTCTGCGGATTCTACTTTCATAGCCAGCGGGCAATCAGCACTTTCTGCAAACGCAGCTGCTTCTTCCACTGTCTTTGCAATGACTTCTTTTGGAATATCTACGCCAAAATCTGCAAGTTCCATCTTGCTGTCATGCTCAGACAGTGCAAAGGTCTCCTTGCCAACCGGTGCTCCGGCAGAAAGTTCCAGTGTTTTTCCTTCGGAAGTATAGGAAATAAAATCAGCCAGATGACGGAGAATCTTAAATGCATATACCGGCGGAGGGAGGATCGGCACTCCGATCTTGAAGAGTTTTTCCTGGTATTCCGGGTTTCTGGTATTTTCTGCAAACGGTATCATGGCAATCGGTTTGCAGTTCTTGCCTTTTTCCCGTACAACTTTTTCAATTCCCTGATACATATAGTGAATCGCAGGATCTGCCACTTCAAGAAGCAGAGTATAGCCGATCAGTACCATCTCAATATTTGGATCATCCATGACTGTACGCAATGCTTCTGCATACAGATCTGCATCGTAGGAAAGACTGGCTGTCATATCCAGCGGATTATTCGGAGATGCATAGGATGGAAGCTGTTCTTTCAGTTTTGCAAGAGTTTCCGGTGCAAAATCCGGATATTCGATTCCGTTAAGACTTCCTACATCCGCACAGATTCCGGTCTCGCCTCCGGAAAGGTTCATGGATGCAAAAACAGCCTTCTTCGGATAACGATTCAGTGTGGCAAGCATCAGTGAAGTGGCAATCAGTTCTTCCAGATCATCCACACGGATCGCTCCGAATTTTTTCAGAACTGCATCAAAGGATGCATCGGAACCTGAGAGACTTCCTGTATGGGAAGCTGCGATTGCTCCGCCTTTGGCACTTCTTCCTGCCTTGAGAATGACTACAGGTTTCTTTTTCGCAGCTGCTTTTTTCAGAACATCTGCAAATTTTGCCGCATTTTTTACACCCTCGATATAAACACTGACAACTTTTGTATCTTCATCTTCTACAAGGAAGTCCATATAGTCTTCCATCTGGACGATCTTTCCGTTTCCGGCTGAAATACTGTAGGAAAAACGCATTCCGGGATCATCCATCATGGAAAGGCACAGCTGGCCGCTCTGTGAAACAACGCCAACACTTCCTTTTCGGTCTCTCTTCGCAGAAATAAAAGCGAAAGCCTGCACATTATCAATGTAATTTACAAATCCGGCACAATTTGGTCCCATGACTGCAATGTCCAGTTCTTTTGCTGCTGCGATCAGTTCCGCCTCATTTTTCCTGCCTTCATCTGTTCCGATCTCGCCATATCCGCTGGCAAAAACAACGGCTCCGCCAACACCCTTGGCTACTCCTTCTTTCAGAAGCGGAATGACTGTTTTCTGTGAAGTACAGATCACCATCATATCAATGGTATCCGGTATATCGGAAATACTCTTATAGCAGGGAACTCCAAATACACTTTCTCTTTTCGGATGTACAAAGTATACTCTGCTCATGTCTTCTACATAGCTGAGAGTATTACGGCATACATCTCCACCAAAACCTTCTTTTTCACTTGCGCCGATAACAGCAACTGATTTTGGTTTTAACAACTTGGTAAGATTCATATATCAGTCACCTCCTGATCTTATTTACCGGCTACTCCTCTTCGATAGCAAGCTACATTTTTCTCATTGTATTTGCCTTTTCCTTTTTTTTCAAAGAAAGAAACGATAGCGGATTCCATATATTCTACTGAGAACAGGTCGCTGTTGGCAGCCAGTGCTCCAAGCATGACAAGGTTCGCACCTTTTGGATTTCTGACTTCTGCCGCAATGTCTGTTGCAGGAATTTTTATAATTTTAATATCGTCTCTGTATTTACGGTCTTCCGGAACAATAGAGGAATTTACCAGAAGGAGTCCGCCTGGTTTTAATCTCTCTTCAAATTTGTCAATGGCAGGGGTATTCATGGTAAAAAGAATATCCGGATGTTTGGAGATCGGGCTGGCGATCAGCTTTTCGCTGACTTTTACTGTACAGTTTGCGGTACCGCCACGCATCTCGGAACCATAGGAAGGATAAAACAGTACGTTTTTGTCCTGTTCCATTCCTGCATTTATCAGAAGCATACCGGCAGTGAGGACACCCTGTCCGCCGAATCCCGCGCAAATAATTTCTTTTCCCATAATCTATGCCTCCTCTTTCTTATCCTTGAACTCTCCCAGCGGGAAGTATTTGATCATCTCGTTTTTGATACGTTCCACACTCTTTACCGGAGTCATATTCAGGTTTGTCGGACATGGAGAAAGAAGTTCCACAAGGCAGAAGCCTTCTCCTTTCATGTGCTTTTCAAAAGCTTTTCTGATGTATTTCTTGGATTGCATCATTCCTTTGGCATCTGCCATGGAGCCTCTTGCGAGGTATGCAATATCAAATCCTGTAAATGCCTGTTCTACACGGAATGGCATTCCGGCTTTTTTCGGATCTTTTCCTCTCGGAGTGGAGGTTGTGATCTGCCCTGGCAGAGAGGTCGGTGCGCACTGTCCACCTGTCATACCGTAGAGGCTGTTATTGATAACAATGGTTACCACATTGTCATTTCGGATTGCAGTGTGCATGGTCTCAGCCATTCCGATGGAATACGCCGCACCATCACCGATATATGCCATGACCGGATTTTCCGGACGGATCTTTTTTACACCGACAGCCGTTGCGATGGGACGTCCATGTGCTGCCATAATGGTATCAAATCTCCAGGAATCAATATTTAAAGAACCACAGGCAACGTCAACGATTGCCAGGAGTTTTTCACTTAAACCCATCTCTTCCATAACTTCTGCGATCAGGCGGACAGCCAGTCCATGCCCACAGCCCGGACAGAAACCGCTCTGTGTAAATGTAATTGTTTCAGGAGCTACTAATCTCATGTTATGCTTCCCCCTTTTTCAACATTTCTTTTGCTTTTGCAATGATTCCGTCAGATTCCGGAATTTCGAAGATCGATCCATAATGATCTACCGGATATCTACCGCCTGTTGCAAGTTTTACATCGTCTACCATCTGTCCGAGGATATTCATCTCTACGGTAAGAAATGCCTTTGCTTCTTTTGCCTGTTCAAAAGCTTTCACAGGGAACGGCCACAGTGTGATCGGACGGATCAGGCCCAGTTTAAAGCCTTCTTCTCTTGCGATCTCAACCGCCTCTCTGCAGACTCTGGAACTGATTCCATATGCTACCAGAACAACTTCTGCATCCTCAACCTGAATGCATTCGTATCTCTGTTCTCTCTGTTCCATCTCTGCATATTTATTGGAAAGGTAAGTTTCATAATCTGGATGTGTATAGTAAACATTCTGGATCTTTCTCTGCTCATCGCCTTTTTTGCAGCCTTTGATTGTCCAGTCATATTTATTGATATCGTGCTCAATAAATTTCGGAATCTCCACTGCTTCGATCATCTGTCCGATCGCAGCGTCAGAAGCGATCAGTACCGGATGACGGTATTTCTCAGCAAGATCAAATGCTTCTGCCATCATATCTGCATTTTCCTGAACGGATGCCGGCGCAAGAACCAGTGTGTGGTAATCGCCGTGGCCGCCGCCTCTGGTAAGCTGCCAGTAGTCTCCCTGACCCTGTGCGATATCGCCAAGACCGGTTCCGATTCTCATTACATCAACGATAACTGCCGGAAGGTCTGCTGCTACAAGGTATGAAATTCCTTCCTGTTTCAGGGAAAATCCAGGGCCTGATGAAGTTGTCAGTGCACGTGCCCCGGCTGCCGCTGCTCCAAGAACCATGTTGATACCTGCAAGCTCGGATTCAGCCTGAATAAAAGTTCCGCCTACATCTTCCATTCTCCAGGATAAATACTCCAGAATCTCTGTCTGCGGGGTGATCGGATATCCACTGTAAAAACGGCATCCTGCTGCCAGTGCAGCTTCGGCCAGTGCTTCATTTCCTTTTAACAATACCTTAGCCATAACTGACCTCCTTCATCTTATTTCGAATACATAATCCGGACATACACGGTAACACATACCACATGCCACACATTTCGTTTCATCTACCTGAACTGTATTGTAACCTTTTTCATTTACAAAATCGGATACACTGAGTGCATCCTGTGGACATGCGTTGATACAATATCCGCAGCCCTTGCATCTCTTTGGATTCATATATAATTTTTCTTTATTTTCTTTTCCCATAATCGAACCCTCTCTATATAGCCTGTTCTCTGTTTTTCTTTCCAAGACGGTAAATAGTGAAAGCCAGTACCGCACCGATAATACCTGTTATCATCAGGAATGTAAAAATATAGTTATATCCCGCTGCTCCGTGCTGATCCATCCATTTTCCAAAGATAACGGAATAAATGGAATCTGGCAGGTAACCAATGATTGAAGCAATTCCTATTGTAGTTCCCGTCATCATTCTCGGGATTCCCGCCTCACTGACTGTGGAGAATACAACGCCGTACATCATCATTGCAAATGCACCCGGGATCAGTGTGTAAAGGCTTGCTGCCATTGGACTGATATCTGATGGAAGGATCATTACAATGCCAAACAGCGCTGCCAGGATCAAAAATGCTGTCATCAGCCATTTACAGGTTGATTTGAACACTTTATCCGCAAGGATTCCACCTACCGGTGCAAGCAGAAGCAGAAGATAATTTCTGATAATGGAAATCAGGCCGGAACTTTCCGGGGATACTCCGATCACTTCTGTAAGGAACGGATTAAAATAAGAAGTACTTGTGTAATATCCATATCCACAGAAAATCGTAAGGGCAACCACCCATACAACCGGCATCTTTAAAAGTTTACCCAGATCTGAGAGCTGGAACTTCGGTTCTCCGTCATCTGCTGCGGATGCGTCTTTTTTGTCCTCTTTCATAAGGAAAATAAGAAGGATACCTGCAACTGCCGCAACACTTCCACCGCTTATTACGGCGCGTACAAAACCAGATGACATATCATTGCCTGCTGTTTTGTATACATTTAATGCGAGAGTATTGGTCAGGGCACCTGTGATACCATTACATGCATAATACAGTCCGTACATAAATCCCTGTTCTTTTTCTGTTCCGATAATACGGATTGCTTTCATCAGAGAGGACCAGAATACAAATGCAGTACTGAAGGACAGTCCCAGCCAGATCACCATGGCTATTGCAAAATTCATAGAAAACGCATAAATATATGCCAGCGCCGTTGTACTGAGAAGTGAGATTACCAGTGCCTTCTTCGGTGATACCTTATCCGCAATGATACCTCCTGGAATATACAAGATCATATTTCCGATTGTATACATTGTCAGCATAAGTCCTGACTGTGTATTGGTGATTCCCATAGTTGAAATCTGCGCATCATAAAATACATACTTTATATATGGTAAAAAGTAGATCGAGCCGCCTGCAAGCCCCAGCGCAATAATGGTAAGATACTTTCTTAATTTCGAATTCATACAAACCCCCTGACCCTGTCTTCTTTGAAAAAAGGATGCCCCATCACGGGGCATCCCCTTAATCGGTTCTCAATACTGGTACTTTATCAGTTATTCATCCATCACATATCCGGTGTGTCGGATTTGTCAGGAGTAAACAGTCTTCTTGCTACATCTCTTGTGAACTCGCCTGTCTTCGCGGATTCTTCAAATACAACTTTTGTCTGTTTGCGGATCAGATCTACGGTATCTTTTACGATCGCTGCAGCTGCATCTTCATCGCTCATATTCTCAATCTTAACAATACGGAAGATAACTGCCTCGTAAATACGGATTCCACCAAGGTTGGAGATGAAGTCTACGGCTACGTCGATGCCTTTCCTGCGAAGGATCTCATCTGCTTCCGGTGTTGTCGGAATATTGGCTGCCTCTACGATAAGAGATGCTTTGATCTTATCTGCGTTATCTTTATTGATAACATCTTCCAGAGCTGCCGGAATGAGGATATCACATTCCTGGCTGAGCCATTCGGAGTTCGGAAGTACTTCATAATTATCTTCAAAAGCTTCTTTATTTAATTCACCCTTCGGAAGTCTGGTTGCTACCAGTTTCGGAATATCAAGGCCATCTTTGCAATAAACAAGTCCATTTACATCTGCGATACCAACAACTTTATATCCCATCTTATTCAGAGAGTTTACACAGCTGGCACCAACACATCCAAATCCCTGGATAACAACGGAGGCGCCTTCCTTTCCGCCTTTAAGCTTCCAGGCTTCATCTGCTGCTGCCGCAACACCGTAACCGGTGATCATGTCATACATCTTGAATCCATCGTAGGTAAGCTCTTTCTCTGCTCTGTCATGGTTTAAGATACCCTGATGAATATCCGGATCTTCTTTCATAGCCTTTGTCTGAGGAATTCCGATTCCCAGATCATCAAGAATACGAAGAACTACAGAATAATCAACACCAAGGTCGCCGCCAATGGAAACACCAGCTTTAATATAAGGAGCTGTAGCTGTGAGGAATCTGCGAAGAACATCCTCAGCGTCCGGAGCCTTGTAATCATAAGCGATACCGGCTTTACATCCGCCAGTTGTCAGAGATTCACAGGCTTTATATTTATATCCCATGGTTGTTGCAAGACGGATAACTTCTTCCTTGGTTACTGTAGGATGCATTCTTGTACCGCCGCCACAGTAATGTCCTACAAAGTTATATGCACACATCCATCCTTTTGCATCTGTCTCTGTGTCGTTCCATTCCACTACTACATAAGGTTTGTTTGCCATTTGAAAATCCTCCTTTAGCTTTACGTTCGTTCTTTATTACAGAACGTTGTTCTCAATATATTTTATTTTTTAACCCGGCCTGAGTACCGGGTTTCATTTCTATTGTTCTTTATTGGAGAACCACGTTCTTTATTTCGTGATTTAACTATAGCACTGTTGGTATATTTTTTCAATAACAAACTTTCATTTTTTTATTTTTTGTGCAATTTTCATATATCTTACAAAAGTTTTTGTATCTTTCGCGCACTGGTCTTCAGAATTTCCGCATATTTCTGAATATTTTCTTTATTCATCCTCAGAGACGGAGCGCTGATACTTAAAGCACCCTCCGCTTCCCCTTCATGATTAAGAAGAGCCACGCCTACACATTTCACACCAAACATAACTTCCATATCATCCACTGCATATCCACGCTCCCGAACCAGCCGGATCTCCTCATCCAGTTCTCTCCGGTCTGTGATCGTGTACTCTGTAAAAGCTTCCAGTTCCTCCGGAATATGCTTCTCCCTGTCCTCTTCGGACATAGTCGCCAGAACTGCTTTTCCAACACTTGTACAGTACATCTTTGAGCACTCACCGGTTACAGATTTTGTTACAAGCCTCTGGTTCTCCGGAGAAACCGCCTCCAGATACAGCATATCCTCACCCTTCGGCACAGCCAGATAAACCAGTTCCTGCACCTCATTTGCGATCTCACGCATAACCGGCACAGCAATCTTCGTAATATCAAGATTTTCACGAAATGCCCGGCTCAGCATCATAACCTCCGGACCCAGCCGGAATTTCCCAGACTCCGGATCCTGCACCAGATACTCCATAGCAGTAAACGTAACCAAGATATTATGAACATTACTCTTATACAGACCCAGCTTCTCACTGATCTCCGTTACACCCAGGGGCTGCTTCACAGCAAAACAGTTCAGGATTTCCAATGCCTTCTGTAAGCTCTTAACTTTAATCTCTCCATTGTTCTCCATTTATCAATTCCCCATTTCTCTGCCCGACAGCCAAGCCCGGACCCAACCGGAATCCGGTTCCGCGCACTCCTGGCCGCTGCAGTTTTTATAATAAAATTATCTCTTAAATTCATAAAACCTGTCAATAGATTTCATAAAAAAAGAACATAAATATCCTAAAATGACGTGAAAAACGTAAAAAAACACCTGATATTTTCTGCACATATTCGTTAATCATATATCTTTTTCCATAAATTATCTTTGTATTTTACGGTTTTTTATTGATTTATGCACAATTCAGACTTATAATAAAAGATACAAAAAAGAGCGAAAACAATATAAAAATACAATTCTGGAGGGAACCTTATGAACGAAGAACTTTTTAATGAAGCATCAAAATCTAACGTCCTGTCGAAAAAACTGGTCGATCAACTTCAGGAAAGCATGGACTACAGCAGCATCTCCTTCATCAACTGGACCATCGAAGTCCTCAAACTCCTAAAAGCCCGCATTGAACGCGGCGACAAGATCAAAGACGAAACCACCGGCGTAATCTACGACCTCTACACTTTCCGTAAATTCGTAGAAGAAAACTTCTCCGCCTACATCACCGGCCAGGTATTCAACACCTCCATCCGGTCCCAGAAAGTATATTTCTCACTGGAGGCCTGTCCAGGCGGCTACAACCTCATCATGGCAGACTCCGGCAACGAAAAAACCTACCGCTGGATCTCCAGCTTAAGCAAACGCTTCTCCCTGGTAGAAATGATCGCCACCGGAATCGTCTACGTCAAAGACAACCGGACCGACACCTACCAGCCATTTATCTCCGAAAACGGCAAATACTGCAAATACAACAAAGACCTTGGAAAACTCATAGAACTCTGATCAAAACGGGGAATCCGCAGCCGCAGATTCCCCAGCCATCCAGCGCAGCGCTGACGGCTCATCCAACTCCCGTCATGCCACCACACTATCAACACTCCCCACGAGATTTAACACGTCTCACGGCCAACGCACAGCCAGTGAGGGGCTTCTTTCCAGACTGACTCTGCAGGAGGGGAGCTGATTCTTAGGTGGCGGAAATCTGCGTTGCTTCAAAAAATCTCGCTGTTTGAGCGGCTTCAGACGCGAGTTCGAGATTATTTGAAGCGCTTTTAGCAGAATTCCGGCACCTTAGAAGCCAGCCCCCGACGAAGCCCCAGTCTGGAAAGAAGCCCCTCGCTGGCGTCCCCTTCCATCATTTAAATCTCCCCAAGGAACCCAAACGGCTCCTCATCCTTCAAAAAGTGCATCAACATATAAGCACACATAATAGCAACCCTCTCCTCCTTCAAAATTCTTCGCACTTCATCTCTGTCCGCAATCACAACCTCGATCTCCTCACTATCCTCCTGAGCAGCCTTACTAACCTGCCCACTGGCATACCCATAAACCGTAGCACAGGATTCATCCGTCATCCCAATCGTCGTAAAATACGGCTTCTCAAAAGCCTCCGCAACCTTGATCGGCTCCAGCTTCAACCCGGTCTCCTCAAACATCTCCCGCACAGCACCCTCATGGAAATCCTCCCCAGGCTCCACAAGTCCCGCCGGAAACTCATAAATATACCCGCCGATCGTATACCGATACTGACGGATCAGCACAACCTTATCCCTCTGCTCTCCATAAATACTGTAAATGATCACCCCATCCGGATGATTCTCCCCTGTAGAAAGCTTCAAATCCTCCACACACTTCGCCCTGGAAGCCACAAAATAAGAAACCGGCGTATCATGTACACTGGTCGCATCCACCCCATAAAGATTCACAAACTTATTATCTGTAAGTTTTTTCACACTGTTGATCTTACCCACCTTAAAAACTCCTTCCCGAAAATTTTTTCTAAAAACATTTTATCCCATCCAAAACCAAAGGTCAATTTTTTATACTTACACTCACTTCACAATAGTGCTATAATAAATACCCTGCTATAAAATTTAAATTTACTTATTACATTACCAAACAGCTACTGTAGACAAGAAAGAAGGAAAAAACATTGAAAAACCAGACCAATGCTGCCCAGGCCGAAAACCCTCTGGGAACCGCCCCTGTAGGCAGCCTGATCACCAAATTCGCCATTCCCGCCATCATCAGCATGCTGGTCAGCGCTCTGTACAATATCGTTGACCAGATCTTTATCGGCCAGGGCGTAGGAATGCTTGGAAACGCCGCCACAAATATCGCATTTCCCGTAACCATTATCTCTACTGCTGCTGCACTGCTCCTGGGAATCGGAAGTGCCTCCAATTACAACCTGGAAATGGGCGCAGGAAACGAAAAAAAAGCCAGCTCCATCGCAGGAACCGGACTTTCCTCGCTGATAATCTCCGGTACGATACTCTCTGTCATCGTCCTTCTGTTCCTGAAGCCACTGCTTCATTTTTTCGGCGGAACACCGGACGTCATGCCCTATGCCATTGATTACATGGGGATCACCGCCATTGGACTTCCCTTTTACGTTTTAAGCACAGGCGGCAATCACCTGGTCCGTGCAGACAGGAGTCCCACCTATTCCATGACCTGTATCCTGGCTGGTGCTGTCATCAACACCATCCTGGACCCACTTTTCATCTTTGGATTCGGCTGGGGCATCAAAGGTGCAGCCTGGGCAACCGTGATCGGTCAGGTCGTATCCGGACTTCTGATCATTTTTTATTTTTCCAGACTTCGGAAAATGTACCTGGACCGCTCCATGCTGATTCCTAAGGCACGCAATCTGTCTGCCATTTTTTCTCTGGGAATGGCATCCTGTATCAATCAGGTTGCCATTGCTGCAGTGCAGATCGTCATGAACAATACACTTCGCCATTACGGAGCACTCTCAGCCTACGGGAGTGATATTCCGATCGCCTGTGCAGGAATCATTTCCAAAGTCAACCAGGTATTTATGGCCATCTGCATCGGAATCTCCCAGGGCTCCCAGCCCATCTGGGGCTTTAATTACGGTGCCGAAAAATACAGCCGCGTGCGCCAGACATACCGCTATTCCGTAATCTTATGTACTGTGATCGCAACCATATTTTTTATCTGCTTCCAGTTCTTCCCACATCAGATCGTAGGCATCTTCGGAAACGGCAGCGACCTGTACTTTCATTTTGCAGAAAAATATCTCCGCATCTTCATGCTGATGACCTTTGCCAACGGAATCCAGCCTATGTCCGCCGGCTTTTTTACCTCCATTGGAAAAGCCAGACTTGGTGTGATCATGTCCCTTACAAGACAGGTGCTCTTCCTGCTGCCACTGATCGTCATTTTCCCGATTTGCTTCGGAATCGATGGCGTCATGTACGCAGGACCAATTGCAGATACCTCTGCATTTGTACTGGCCGTTGTTTTTGCGAGACGTGAGCTCGGAGTCATGAAAGCTGCTGAACAAAACGCCTGACATAAAAAATGCCATGTAATTTACTGCCCATCGGCAATATATTACATGGCATTTCTCACATTCTCAGATATTTATCTGAAACCACCAATTTCTGATCTTTTCTTCATCCTCCGGCAACTGCTTATGATCAGTCACCCTTCAGTACAACACGGATCTTCTTATAAATTACAAACACGATCAGAGATGTCAGTGCATACTTAAAGATATTAAACGGTGCAATGATCAGCAGTGCAAAGGTAAGCAGTCCGTTTACGGAACTGTGTACTGCGCTTCCCATCTGGATAAAAGTCTCGATCGGCATTCCAAAAGCCTTACCGTAAGCCGGAAGCAGCACAAAGGCATTGACAAAGCATGCAAGGATCGCTGTCAGAACTGTTCCTGCTGCCATACCTGCAACTGCATGTACTCTGCTCTTTTTATGACGGAAACGATAGATCAGGCCGGCCGGTACCACATAGGCACATCCAAACAGGAAGTTGGCAACATCACCAACACCGGCAGTCATGGTTCCCTTAGTCACAAGATGTACGAGAATCTTCACAAGCTCGATCAGGATGCCTGCCACAGGTCCCATAGCGAAGGTTCCTACCATAACCGGTACCTCGGAAAAATCAAGCTGATAAAAAGACGGTGCAAGAAAAGGGATCGGAAACTCAAGATTCATCAATACTCCTGCCACAGCACCCAGCATGGCTACCTGCGCGATGGTTCTTGTTCTGCTTCTTTCCACGGCATTTCCTCTCTGTAATATCTGTTCACTCATAACTCTCTCTCCTTCTTCAGAAATATTCAAAGAAAATTTCTACAAGAAATCTTTATGCGAAAAAAATTTCTTCACATAAAAAGCCCCGGGAGCTTCTTCCCGGGGCACTGAGCACGTTCTTCAAATACTGCGCGTTCTTCTCTCATCCAGACTTTACTGTCGGTTCCGGAATCTCACCAGATCAGCCGCCAAAGCGGGTCGCGGACTATACCGCCGGTAGGGAATCACACCCTGCCCCGAAGAAATTTTCTTTTTTATGGGTTCATTATAACGCGCTCTTTTTATAATTACAAGCCTTAATTTTTCTCTACAAAAACCGGCGCTTTCAGAAGGCCTGACGGTTTTATCTGATACTCATAGGACCAGAGGTCACCGGTTGTCCTCCATGCATTTGGTCCATACCAGTCTTCTTTCTGGTCACAGTTGTGTAAGGTTCCAAATGTATTCACCCTGTTTCCAAATACAGTCAGCTCCAGGAGATGCTCTCCTGACGGCAGTTCACCAAGAGATACCTCATAAGGAGAAAATGCAATATACCCCGCTTCTTTTCCATCCACAGAAGCCTTCATAACCGGTGCGCGGAACAGATTTGCCCGTACATTTACTTTTCCGCCTTTGCTGATAAATGGAATTTTATATGTCACATTTCCACCGTAGAACGGATAACCCTGAACGGTAAGATCACTGAAGGCTGCCTTGTGGCTCACCGCATCCAGCACCTGATCTCTTCCCACAACTTTCACGGAAAACTCTCCCAACAGGAACATTGCTTCAATATTCACTTTGGAATTATAAGGGATCTCCACAACCAGTTCATGCTCTCCGGATTCCATCTTCGGAAGCGGCACTTTGCGGATACAGTGATCTGTATACCATCCCTCTGCACGGTTTTCCACAGCTTTCTCATCCAGGAATATTCTGGTTTTCCCGTCATTTTCCATGGCAAGGAAAATCCCTTCCAGCAGAACCTCTGTATGAATATGGAATCGCAGGGACAAAGTATGTTCAAAGCCTTCCTCTCTGTCATTGGTCCACGGCTGCGCAAAAGCCTCCATGCGGAGCGGATATCCCAGTTTCTCACGGAACAGATTGTCAATGCGGAGAATCTCTTCCTCCGGCTGCCACTCCCCACCGTCAAACGCATATTCAGCCAGATCCAGAATACTTACATTCGGCTCACTGCGAACAATCTCCACCTGATCAGAAATATCCAGCTGGCAGCTACATTTCTTCTCCTCACTCGCAGAACCATTCTCAGTATTCTCAGCATTATCTGTTTCAGAAAGCAATTCTTCTGATACCATGGATGCTGTGCCAGCCGGCTCCAGCCAGAGAAGAAGACTGTCGTGATCAAACATGCTTCGTTCCAGAACAGTGTCCCCTTTATGGTACTCTGCTTTCACCGGATAAATTTCACCTGTCATGGCATCATATACCGTCATCTTCCAGGATCCACGGATACGGATGCGGAGTTTTTCTTCTCTTGGAAGATCCTGATTTTTCTTACGCTCCTGCAGTTCATTGATCACGATACAGGCATCGGAGACCTTCTCTGTACGGTTTACATGACACAGGAACAGCCAGCGGTTTTCTCCCTCTTCTCTCATCTGGTAGATCAAGTTTGTAGCTGGTTTACCGTCATCCTCAAGTACCTCGATATCTCTTGCCTCTTTCACAGCCTCCAGCAGACGGTACTTACTGAATGACACAATCTCACACTTCTCTGCCAGCTTCGCACCTCTGTCTGACGGACGGGCGTCTGCATATTTCGGAAGCTGTCCTGCAAAGATCACCCGGCCGCCTCTTTCCTTAAATTTCTCAAGAATCTCCAAGGTAGAGCTTCGAAGTGTCAGGCAGTTCGGTACGAGAACTGTATCATATTTCATTACTCCCACCTTCAGAAGTTTTTCCTCTTCCTGTCCCTGATTCAGATCCGGAAGCAGAGACTCTGAAATAAAATCAAAATCAACGGTACCATAAAGCAGCCATTCGATCATATGGATAAAGTTTTCATCCATCTCCTCACGGATTGGTGCTGTCTGCTCCTTCGGTCCCCAGAAAAGCCAGTAAGACTCTACCGGATGGATCACTGCCAGCTTCACATGCGGAACGCCTCTTGTGAGAGCTGTATTGACTCTTGCAAAATAATTCTCCACAAGAGGATATTCTTTATACCACGGTGACTGGTAGCTGATAGAAGCCGGATAATCACGTTTTGCCTCACCTGCCATGGAGGTCCAGGTCAGATGCGGCACACGGACCGTTACTCCAAGAGCTGCCTGCCAGTCCCCCTGAAGCTTATGGCCCCGGAAATCAAAATCCCAGTTTGTAACACCATAAAGTTCACTTGTCATTCCCTCTCTTCCAAACTGGTGCACAGCACTTTCTGCCTGCTTTGCAGTAGAAAATTCTCTTCTGTCACAGAGCATATCAATTCCCGGGATCTCAAAGGAACGATAGGAACGCATGGCTTCTCCCAGGGCCGCTGTCTGTGTTTCCAGAGTCGGCTCCTCCATCATATGTCCGGTCAGGGCAATGCCATGTTCCTTACACCAGCCTCCCACAGTATCCGCAAAAGCCTCTGCAAAACGCTCCGCAATGTGGTCATGATACTCATAACGGATTCTGGAAACTGCATCTCCCGGAAGTTCCCAGAACAGTTCCGGAAGATGCTTAAGAAGGCTATGTCCATATGCATCACGGAAAGTTTCTTCCAGATCATCGGTATATGGAATGGTCACATCCATCCGCTCATCTGCAAAATCCAGGCACTGTTTATGGGAAAACTGCGGCTCATCTGTAAAGATGGCAGGAATGGTTTTCCCAAACTCCTCTCCCAGATTTTCATAATACTTCTCGTGGGTTACCTGGATAAAACGCTCCACTGCCTCTTTATCCAGTGTGTTCAGATACGCCTCATTGTTAAACCATGGATTATCACCGGACACCTCAAGGTAGGCAAACCATTCCTGAAATCCCTCCTTCAGCGGTGCATCCTCATCGATCTTTTCATACTCTGTAAGGTAACCATCCTCCAGCCGTACCTGATATCTTCCAAGGAATGTACGCTCATTGCTTCGGATCGCCTGTCCGGAAGAACGAAGTTCGCTGTTTTCAATCTCTTTTCCATCCTGGCACTCCGGAGTGAAAAGCAGAAAACGGATCCTGTATTTGTGGTCTCTTGTTACCAGTCCGCCGCCTGCTCCGGATGGCCAGCGGTCTTCATCATACAGCCAGGTCAGCATATTTTTTTCCAGGCTTTTTTTCCAGGAATATTTTACCAGATCCAGAAACTCTTCGCCCATGTAAGGATTATCCATTCCTGTGCGGCAGTGGATATGTCCGCCGCCCATTCCCATTGCCTTCAGAGCATCCAGAGTATTGTCGATCTCCTCTTCTGTCATCTTACAGTTCCATGCCCAGAACGGAGCCGCTCTGTACTCGCTTCCCGGATCCTGAAATTTCTCTTTTGTAAGCTTTTCCCCATTATGATACAGCATACCTTAACCCTCCATTTTAGATTAATATTATTTTTGTTATATCATCCCATGATTTTCTTTCTCAACATATTCTGACGGCCTCACTCCTGTATAGGAATAAAAAATACGACTGAAATAAAACTGATCTTTGTATCCCACCTTTTCCGCAACATCTTTCACATACATCTTCTCTTCACGCTGAAGAAGAAGCTTTGCCTTCTCCATGCGAAGTGCTGTCAGATAAGTATTAAAAGATGCATCCTCATACCTTCTGAAAAGTCTGCTTAAATATGTCTGGGAAACTCCCACTGCTTTGCTCACACTGTGCAGAGACAGCTGTTCCGCCATGTGTTTTCGGATGTATTCTTTCACACTCTCAAAATATTCTTCGGTATCTGTTTTCTGCGTGGATGCCAGATCTTCCTTTATATCCTTAAAAAAGATATCGGAAATCCCGTTGCAAAGCTGTTCCACATTTTCTGCAGTGGAAAAAATATCATCCATAAGAAATTCTGACTCCCGGTAATCCCGGTTTCCTGCATCATAACGCTGAAGCAGATAGCCTATCTGCCGCACACGTCCTTCGATCCACAGTTGAGGATGTTCCTCCTTCACCCACCTGCTGATCAGTGATTCTACTTCCTTCTGAAGCCGGTCGTACTTCTGTTTGCCAGCCAGATATTCCAGCTCTTCCAGATATTCGTAATCCTTTCCCGGTCTTCCAGCTTGAACCTGCGATGCGGTTTCCTCCAGGAGCAATGTCTGATTTTTTCCAAGGATAATAGAAGAATCCAGCTTCCGGTAAAGCTCTCGCATCATTTCTCCGATCTGTGCTGCCGGAACTGATCTCCGCCGGATCACAGACGTCACATATGCAGCTTCCGGCTGTTCTTTTCCAATACGTCTCCTGATCATCTGTTCATAATCCTCATCATTGACCAGTTCTCCCGGACAGAGATACAGTGTCTCCTGAGTGTCACGTCCATATGCGATCATCATCTCATTGATGTCTGAAAAGACTTCCTTTTTCCCCCGTTCCCCGTAACGACTGGGAAGTCCGTTCAGTCTTACAATGGCCCCGTAATAACATTCTGACTGAAAATATCTCCGAAGTGTTTTTTCATCCACAGGAATTTCATTTACCATCTTGTGTATCAGTGTATTTCGTTCTTTGTAATATTTTTGTTTCAGCTTTTCTTCTATCCTGGTGATCAGTTTGGAAAATTCCGAGGGCACGATCGGTTTCAGGATATAATCACACACCCCAAAAGCAATTGCCTGTTTTGCATACTCAAATTCCTGATATCCACTGACGATCACACTGATCACATTGGGATATTGCTTTTTTGTTTCTTCCACAAGCTTCAATCCGTTCATTACCGGCATCTGGATATCTGTGATCAAAATATCCGGTTCTCCTTTTTCCTGTATCAGCTCCAGTGCTTCTTCACCGTTATAAGCAGTTCCCATAATCTCGAACTTGTTGTATTTCTGTTTTATAATGTTGACGATCAGACTGGCTGCCATCGGCTCATCATCAACGACCATCACCTGATACATCGGCTTCGACCTCCTTTTCCGATACTCCTATGATGACGCTTAATCCTTCTTCAAGGTTTCGTATCCGGAATACTGCTCTTCCATTGTACAGAAGGAACATTCTGGCATAGGTATTCGCCAGTCCCATACCTCCGATTTCCATCTCTATGCTGCTTCCTCTGGACATGATCTTTTTCCGGATTTTTTTCATTTTTTGTTTTAACTCTTCACATACTTCATCTGTGGCACCCTGTCCGTTATCCCGTACTTCAAAGTACCAGCCGGTTTCATCCCGCCAGCCACGTACATAAATTTTCATGATATTTTTGCTGTTATTATATCCATGCTGTATGCTGTTCTCCACCAGCTGCTGCAGCACAATCTTGGGAAGCTGTTCATGTTTTACGGATTCCTCACAGTCTACTTCCACTTCCAGGCGATGCTCATACCTGGATTTCAGTAGAAAAATATAACGCTCAAGATACTCCAGCTCTTTTTCTACCGTTGCGTATCTCTCCTTTGTGTTTGTGGAATATCGGAGCATGGCTGCCAGACAGCCGCATATCTCACAGATTTCCTCATCACCGTCCATAATGCCTCTGCTCGATATCACATTCAGTACATTATAGAGAAAATGCGGATTAACCTGAGCCTGAAGGGTATCAAACTGAGCCTGAAGCTGCAGAAGAGACATTCGTTTTTCCTTTACAATGGATTCGTTCAGTCGACGCATCAGGTTCTGGTATGCGATTCCTACTGCCTGCACTTCATCATCTGTATCCGGAACTGCAAGCTCTGCATCCAGATTCTCGAGCCCGGTATTTTCCATCTGATCCTTCAGTGCAGTAAGTGGCTTGGAAAGCCTGCTTGCAATAAAGATCACCACTCCCATAGAGATCACAAAACAGCCGACAGCCATTCCCAGTGCGATCATCACCGCTTCCTTCATGCCCGCAACGATCTCCGTCTTTTTCTCCAGTGCAACCACCCGGATCCCGTAATTATCGGACACTTCTGATGCCGATGCCCACATGCTCGTGTCTGAAGAAACGGTAATGGAATCCATTTTTGTTACTTCCGGATGCTTCTTCATGTAGCTTACCAGATCGCCAGTCAGTCCCTCAGACTGATACAATACTTCTCCTCCCGGAAGAAACGCCACAACTTTAATATCGGAATCCGGAATCTCAAATATATCCTTCAGTTCATCCGTAGCATACTGAACTTCAATATATCCGAAATCTCCGCCCTGTACTTTTCTGGCCAGAGAAAAAACTTCCTCGCTTTCCCGGATTCCCCAGCCATCCATATGTGGTGCTATCAGGATCGGTTTACCGTGCATTCTGTCTGCTGAATCCAGCCATTTGATGTTGGATGTATTTCTTGCCTTATTGGTAAGCTTGGAACCGGTATTGGTACTGGATGCCACATCTCCGAATTCATTAAAAATAATCACTCTGTAAAAATTTCTGTTGATATAATACATAGCAAGTCCTGAATTCAACGCATCCAAAAGGTCATTGTGCACTATTGTCCTGCCGACACTAAAACTGCCGTTTTCATAATACTTCGGAAGCGTTTTCATCGCATTGAGCATATCCTGGTCCGACAGGATATAGTCTGTCACATGCTTCATGGAATCTATGGTAAAATCAACACTAGAAGCAGTCTGCCTGGAATATAATTTCAAATTTTGCGCTGCTTTTTCTGACAGCCTTCTAAAATTATAGTTATAGCAGACTATCCCCAAAATTGTTGATATAAAAAATATTACAACAGAAAAACCTAAGATCAGTTTTGTACGGAATTTCATAAGAACACCTCGCATTTCATCTGTATATAGTAATAAACAGATACCCCGCCTGTACAGCAGAGTATCTGTTTTTCCCAGTTGCACGGCATCTTAAATCTTACCATACAAAACTGATCTTGCATATTTGGTAACCTGTTTTGCATCAGCCTTTGACAGCTCCGGCTACCATACCATCTACAATCTTCTTGTTGAAGAACAGGAAGAGGATCAGCATCGGAATGGTGATAAGCAGTACATCTGCAAACAGCAGATTGTAGGAACTGGAATATCTTCCCATGAAGTTGTAAAGAGTAAGCTGAACTGTTACGTTGTCATTTCCGGGAAGGAAATACAGCGGGTTTGTAAAGTCATTGAAGATCGTTACCGCATTCAGGATAATGATTGTGGAAGTAACCGGTTTCAAAAGAGGGAAAATAATCTTTACAAACAGATTGTTTCTCGTACAACCGTCAATATATCCGGCCTCTTCAAGCTCTACCGGGATCGTATTCATAAATCCCTTATAAAGCATAATGGTAAATGGAATCTGAAGTGCTGTCTCAACCATGATCATACCAAACATGGTTTTATAAATATGAAGTCCCTGCATAACCCAGATGGTAGGAAGGATCGCAGGAGGGATCATAAGGCCTGTCATAACAAGTGTATCCACGATCTTTACAGGTCTGTCAGATCTTCTCTGAAGAACATAGCCTGCCATGGAGCCTACAATGATCAGCACGATCAGGGAGCCTATCGTGAGGATGATACTGTTCTTAAATGCTGTGATGATCTGATAATTGTTTGCGGAAAATACTTCTTTGAAGTTGCTCCACATCCACTCCGTCGGAAGGGAGAGTCTCAGAAGATTTGCTTCTTTTCTGTCCTTCAGTGCATTGATCAGCATGAAGAGAAACGGTACTGCAAAAATGAGAATACCGAAAACACATCCGAGGATGTCTCCTAATAAGGTAATTCTTTTCTGTTTTTTCATTTTAGTTGTACACCTCCCTGCTGTTAAGGAACTTCTGAAGTGGGAATGCGATGATCGCAATTACCGCAAACATGATTACGTTTCCTGCTGTAGACAGACCGAAGAAGCCTGCTGCGTACTGCTTGTAAACAACCGATGCAAGTACGTCAGTTGCAAATCCAGGACCACCCTTTGTCATAGCCCAGATCAGGTCAAAGCAGCGAAGCCCGCCGATCAGGGAAAGTGTGATGATAGTATTTGTTGAAGAACGAACCAGAGGCATTACAATGTTTCGGATCGTCTGCCAGCGGGTTGCACCGTCAATGGAAGCAGCCTCATAATAGCTGGAATCAATCGAAGTAATACCTGCAATAAAGATAACTGTGGAAATGCTGACACCTTTCCACACATCAACTGCAATCACAGAAAACAGTGCCAGGCTTGTATCTCCAAGCCAGTTCGGTCCGGAAATTCCGATGGCTGCAAGAAGTGTATTGAACAGACCCTTGCTCGGATGCATCAGTGCCTTAAAAATAATACCGATGGCTACTGCACTGACAAGATTCGGGAAAAATACAAGAGATCTTAAGAAATCTTTTGTTTTGATCTTACTTGTCAGGAACAATGCAATGAAAAATGCAATGATCACCTTCAGTCCACTTGTAAGAAATGCGTAGATCAGGGTATTTCTTACAGATATACTTAAGGATCTCTCACTGAAGAACGTTTTATAGTTATCAAAGCCACAGAATGTAAATGATTTCAAGTCCCATACAGTTAAGCTAAAAAACAGTGATGTCACCATCGGAATGATGAAAAAGATCACAAAGATCGCAACTGCCGGAACGAGGAACCATAAACTATATATTTTCTTTTTGTTCATGCTCTATTTCCTTTCCGTTTTTCCAGATATCTGGCAGCTTTTTGTAAATGCAGTTCCGTAAAATCGGCCGCCTGCAACACAGGCGGCCGACACACATTCATTTATTTCCAGTCAAGTCCGAGCTGTGTAGCCTGTTTCTTGCAGTCCTCATCGTAAGCCTTTGCAGCTTCCTCTGCTGTAGACTGTCCGGTTGCAACCTCAGAGCAGATATACTCGCAGTTTGTTCCCTTTACAGATGTCTGGAACTCCATTGCAACGCTTGTTTTGCCTGCATCGAAATATTTCTCCTGAGCCTCTTTAACTCCGTCATATGCGTCATCCGGAAGCTCATAGCCCTTGATGCAGTATGGGCCGTCCGGTTTCTGTGCAGCTGTAAATGCATCCAGTGCCTCATCAGATGTGTAGAACTCCATGAATCTTAAGATATCATCTTTCTTATCGCTGTTTGCATTTCCATAGATAGCAGTTGGCTCCCAAACTGTGATTCCGTGGTTATCTGCATCTGTTCCAGGAACACCCATAACACCGATCTTATTTACATCATCTCCGTAAAGCTCGTAGATGCTGGAAAGTGCCTGGGAAAGAATGAACCAGTGTGCGCCCTCACCATTTACAAGTTTATCGCATGCATCTGCATATGTAGTTGCTGTGTAGTCATCATTGAAGTAATCCTGAAGATCAGCAAGTTTCTGGAAGCTTGCAAGACCAGCCTCTGTTGTAGCGTATTTTGCCTCGCCAGCTTCAAATTTCTCTGAGAAATCAGGCTCTGCTGCAAGTACATTGTAGTGATCTCCAAGATATGGAACCTGAATGGTCCAGGAATCTCCAAGAGATCCGATCACTGCTGTCTCACCAGCCTCTTTCAGAGTATCGCAGTTCTTAAGGAAATCTTCCCATGTGTCCGGAACCTCAAGATCATACTGCTCATAAAGATCTTTGTTGTAAAGAACGCATCCCAGCATGGAAGCGGTAAGCGGTACACCGTATACTGCGGAATCAGAACCTGCACTTACTGCAGATGCGAATGTATCGTCAAGCCGGCTTGCCCACTCTTCGCCGGAAATATCGATGAAGTTGTTCTCCGGATCAAGCTCATTGAGTTTAGCTCCTGAGTTGTATCCGCAAAGATCTGTCATCTCGCCGGATGCAAGTCTTGTTTTTACCTGGTTGTCTCCGTCACCGCCTGATGCACGAAGCTCTGTCTCAATGTGGATACCTGTCTCTTTCTCGCAGAGATCAAATACTGCCTGATATCCGGATGATGCTGTGTCCGGATCGATCAGGAATGTAAGAGTAGCCTCTTTGTACTCCCATTTGCTGTCGGAATCTTTGTCGTCAGCTGCAAGTACGCTTGTTGCACCTGCCAGTGTTGTTCCCATCATCGCTGCACAGAGCAGAACGCTGAGCATCTTTCTTTTCATGTTTCGTCCTCCTTTATTTTGACGTTCTCCGTTATTTGATGATGCTATTTTAACAATTTGGACACAAAAAATACATGGATTATCCAATCCTTCTGCATGGATTATTGAGCACTTTGCATATGGAACATGTATTTTTTCGTCATATAGACGATATTTTGTATGTATATTTTTATTTTATACACAGAAAAAGAGCCGCCCTGTTGTGATATTTTACCACAGACATGGACAGCTCTGATATTCCGGTTTCTTCTATATTATACTGATTATACTGCAACGAAATAATATATCCGCTCCGGCTGGCTGCTGAATATCCCGAAAACAGGTATACTGTGCTGCATGCTTATCTGCATTCCGTTTTTTTACAGAATATCGATATGCTCTCCTGCAAGTGCCTTGTTCATGCTTCGTACTGCACAGAATTTACCGCACATGGAGCAGGTATCATCATGCTCTGGTTTGCGCTCGTTCCAGATACGTTTTGCGGTTTCTGGATCCATGGCGCATTCCCACTGTGCCTCCCAGTCAAGCTTTCTTCTGGCATCTGCCATCTTGTCATCGATCTCACGGGCACCGCGGACACCTTTGGCAATGTCTGCTGCATGTGCTGCGATCTTGGATGCCATGATTCCCTGTTTTACGTCTTCAAGATTCGGAAGTGCAAGGTGCTCTGCAGGTGTTACATAGCAGAGGAATGCTGCTCCGGACATAGCTGCTACTGCGCCGCCGATCGCGGATGTGATGTGGTCATATCCCGGTGCAACGTCAGTTACGATAGGTCCTAATACATAGAACGGTGCGCCCTGACAGATGGACTGCTGTACTTTCATATTTGCCTCAACCTGATCAAGCGGCACATGTCCCGGTCCCTCGACCATAACCTGGACGTCTTTTTCCCATGCACGTTTGGTCAGCTCGCCAAGACGTACAAGCTCCTCGATCTGGCATACATCTGTTGCATCAGCCAGACATCCCGGACGGCAGGCATCACCAAGAGAGATGGTCACATCATACTCGCGGCAGATATCCAGGATCTCGTCGTAGTATTCATAGAACGGATTCTCCTCACCTGTCATGCACATCCATGCAAATACAAGAGATCCTCCTCTGGAAACGATATTCATTTTTCTCTTGTGGTTACGGATCTGATCGATGGTCTTTCTTGTGATTCCACAATGAAGAGTTACAAAGTCAACACCATCCTGTGCATGGAGTCTTACTACATCGATAAAATCCTTGGCTGTCAGTGTATCAAGATCTCTCTGATAGTGGATAACAGAGTCATAAACCGGAACGGTTCCGATCATGGCTGGACACTCGGATGTCAGCTTGCGTCGGAACGGAATAGTATTTCCGTGGGAAGAAAGATCCATGATGGCATGAGCGCCCATGTTTACAGCTTCCATAACCTTCTGCATTTCCACGTCGTAATCCTTGCAGTCTCTGGATACACCAAGGTTTACATTGATCTTGGTGCGGAGCATGGAGCCTACACCCTCCGGATCGATACATTTGTGATTTTTATTTGCACAGATAGCCACCTTGCCGGAGGCTACCAGCGGAAGCAGTTCCTCTGTTGTCATGCGTTCCTTCTTAGCTACGATCTCAAGCTCAGGTGTGATGATGCCTTTGCGGGCAGCCTCCATCTGTGTACTGTAATTTCTCATGTAAAAAAATCTCCTTTCATTTCGTATCCAAATCTGGAAAATCTGTCACTGCTGTCGGAAGTTCTGTTCCCGGCAGATAGTTATAGGGTATCTTTCTGTAAATTCTTTGTGTTTATACAACAAAAAACCGGCTGCTGCAACGCACACGCATCACGGCAACCGGCTCTTAATCTTACGTACTTAATGAAAATCTTCTGTACTTCTGATCTCTTCTGTACTCTCTGATCTTCTGTGTCTTTAAGAATCCTTCGTGCATATGTCCCTACGTTGGCATTATCCAAATCAGGTTATGGGTCAAGACATTTACAGTCTACTCTCAGCTCGCTTCAGCGGGCCCCCCTGTTTTCATATGTTGGGGACGTCTGTTCGTCCATGTGATTATTATAGTATACCGGCTAAAATTTGTAAACCGCATTTCTGCATTTTCTGACTTTTTCTTTCGACACAATGTGACTTGTGTCTATTGGTTGTACCAGATTATCACACTCTGTCTCCACAATCGACAGCGCATGCACATATCGTATGTGCGTCACATCTGCATTTACCGGCACTGTTAGACATATTCTCCGTAATATTTCCCGAACTTTTCTTTAATCGAGATATCATGACGATCAATTTCCGTAAAAATCTGCGGCGTTTTTCTTTTTTCTCCCGTTCTTTCTTAAACTCAACTTCAAATCCCTGGTTAATCATAGCTCCGATCATAGAATAAGTATCATTATATTTCATACTGGCTTCCTCCTTTTTTATTCTGCATTGATATTTTTTATTTACCTACATCATAGCGGAATATCGGAACTGCTTCCATGATTTAAAATAATCAATTTAATTGACTTTATTTATTCTTTCTTCTGTATTGGCTTGGTGTATCATTGTATAAGCGGCGAAATGCACGGATAAAACTTTCCGGATTTTTATACCCTATCCTGTCACTGATATCTTCTACGCTGAGCTGGCTGCAGAGAAGAAGCTGTTCGCCTTGCTGCAGACGGATCTCTGTGAGAAGATTAGAGAAAGTTTTTCCGGAGATAGATTTGATCAGTTTTGAACAATATGGTACAGAAAAATGAAATTTCTCTGCAAGTTCATTTAAAGTTACTGTACTGCAGTTTCTCATCATATAAGCAAGCATTTCGGATTCCTGCTCCGTCCGTTCTCTTCTGTTATCCGGTATGCTTACTTTTTTCCCGTGGCGTCTGGTCAGCTCCACAAAAAACAATGTAAGGATGCTACAGATGATCCTGTCCGAAAAACTGTCGCCGGTTTTCTGTTCCCTATACATGTCCAGAATGTAATTGCGGATAACTATATCATTCTTCGTATGGAAAAGAAGGTAGCGTATTTTTTCTCTGGAATATAGATTTCCTACAAAGAAACCGGAAATCTGAGTCTTATCACGGACTGTATTATAAAAGATATCCATAAATGTGCTGCGGCGGATCAGGATATTCAGAATGATGCTGTCATCCCCCACTGCCAAAATTCCATGTCTGACATTAGGTGCAAGCAGGCACAGATCTCCTGCTGTCAGTTTCTCTGTGGAATCCCGGAAGGAATTAGTACAGGTTCCTGACAGAACATATATGATTTCAAAAAAATCATGTTCATGATAAAACACCGGCAGATAACGGGGATGCTTTACAAGACTTACATTATATTTTTCAGAAATAAATTCATCTTCACCTGCATGCTGATTCAGTAATTCTGGATTCAGCACCCATCCTACTTCCAGTTCGTGATCAGAATGGCTTTTCACAAAATCTTTAACTTTTTCGGGAGTTTTTTTCATAAAGTAGTATTCCCGGTATATCTTCTCATCATACTCCCATGTATTCAATTCCTGTATCAAATCATCACATTTCATTGCAGTGTCCTCTTTTACAATGTTTAATGTTCACAAGCTCCTTTCCTGAGCCCGTATTATATCTGCGATTTATGTTTCTTATGTTTCCAGTCTAACATGCTATTTTCAAATCCACAACGCAAAAAGCCCGGCAACGTACAGATTATCCCATACGCCACCGGGCTTCTTTATAAACGATATTTCGAATTTCCTTCAGTATTCTTCTGACTTTTTATCTTTCTTCTGCCAATATACTGCTCCCTGGTTCTGTCTGACGTTCTGCACCTGCACGGCGGATTCCCGCAAAAATGGAGCCCGCAATATTGTGCCATACACTGAAGATCGCGCCCGGAAGTGTTGCAAGCGGATTGGCTGCAAAATTAGCTGCTGCCAGTGAGACAGCAAGGCCACTGTTCTGCATGCCTACCTCTATAGCTATAGCTGTTGTTCTGGAATACTCCACATGGAAGATTTTTGCAGCCAGAAAGCCCAGCATCATACCACAGAAATTGTGGATCGCCACTACTCCAAGCACCAGAACTCCACAGCTTACGATCTTCTCTGCATTTACAGCCACAATTCCTCCGATGATCATAACAATAGCTACAACCGACACCAGCGGCATAACATCGGATACCTTATCCACATGCTCTCCCGCAAGGCTCCGGAGAAAAACTCCCAGGAGAACCGGGATCAGAATTACCTTTACCACAGAAATCACCATAGCCCAGAAGGATACTTCCACCCAGGCTCCTGCCAGAACATATACAAGAAACGGTGTCATCAACGGCGCTGCCAGTGTGGAAACTATGGTCATTCCCACAGAAAGCGCCACATCACCTCCTGCGATATAGGTGATCACATTGCTGGCTGTTCCGCCCGGACAGCATCCCACCAGGATCACTCCCAGTGCCAGATCTGCCGGAAGGTTCATCACTTTACACAGAAGCCAGGCGATCACCGGCATAATGGTATACTGAGCCACTGCACCGATCACCACTTCTTTGGGTCTGGAAAAAATTGCCCGGAAGTCATCCAGTTTTATGGTCAGACCCATACCAAACATGATCACTCCCAGAAATACAGACGTATAGTTTGTCATCCAGGAAAAGCCGTCACGCCAGAAAAAAGCCAGGCAGGAAAAAGCGATGATAATGATCCCGATATATCTGGATGCAAGGCTGCTGATAATTCCGATTTTCTTTAAAATTTTCCCCATACATTATACCTCGTAGCTAAAGTTGTCGATCAGTCTTGTTTTTCCGATGTAAACAGCCATTGCTACAAGAACGCTGCGGTCAGCTTTTTCCACCGGCTGCATGGTAAGTGCATCTACCATGGATACATAATCGATCTTTGCCAGAGGCTCTGCTTCGATCACTGCTCGCATTTTTCCGAGAAGCTCTTCTGCCGGGATTCCTGCGTGAATGGCTTCCTGTCCGGCTTTTACTGCCTTTGACAGGCAAAGAGCTGCTTTTCTCTCTTCAGGGCTTAAATATGTATTTCTGGAGGATTTTGCAAGTCCGTCCTCCTCACGGATGATCGGACAGCCTACGATCTCAATATCGAAGTTCAGATCACTCACCATCTTGCGGATGATGGCCAGCTGCTGTGCGTCTTTCTGTCCGAAATATGCTCTGTCCGGTGCCACAATGTGGAACAGCTTGGTCACAACGGTACACACACCTTTGAAATGGATCGGACGTGTTTTTCCGCAAAGTGTCTCTGACAGAGTATCTATACTTACAAATGCGTGGGGATCATGATACATCTCGGAAGGCTCCGGGCAGAAGATCAGGTCCGCTCCCAGGCTTTCGCAGAGTTTGCTGTCACGCTCAAAGTCTCTCGGGTAGGCTTCCAGGTCTTCGGTAGGACCGAACTGTGTAGGATTGACGAAATCAGATACCACTACGATATCATTCTGCTCTCTGCATTTTTTGATCAGGCTTGCGTGTCCCTCATGGAGAAATCCCATGGTTGGCACAAGGCCTACTGTTTTTCCTTCTTTTTTCCACGCTTTGATCTGTTTTCTTGTTTCTTCTACTGTTTTTGTTACCTGCATTGTGCTCTCCTCTTTTCCGGTTCCGGAACCGGTTTTCTTTATAGATTCGAGATAGCCTCTTTTCTGAATTCACCTTCGTCTTATTGTATTTCTGATCTGCGTCAGGCCATATCCTTCAGCAGTCCGTGTTTCTCATAATTAGTCACTCTGCTGATTCTGTTCTCTTCATCTACAAATACAACTGCAGGCTTGTGGGTACGGGCTTCTTCCTGCTCGTACTGTGCGTAAGCCATGATGATGATCTTGTCACCGGTACTCACACATCTTGCTGCTGCTCCGTTCAGGCAGATCATACCACTTCCGCGTTCTCCGCAAATGGTGTATGTCTCGAAACGGCTGCCGTTGTTCACATCTACGATCTGAACCTTCTCATATTCCAGTATCCCGGCAGCTTCCAGCAGTTCCTCATCCACAGTGATACTTCCTACATAATCCAGTTCCGCCTGGACAACGGTTGCTCTGTGGATCTTTCCTTTTAACATCTCTATTGTCATCTTATATAAGTCCTTTCCTGCAGGGAATAACTTTCAAGTGGATAAAAGCATCCGCTTCCGTATTTAATAAAAAAGCGTCTCGGGGCACACTTCGACCCTGAAACGCTTCTGATTGATTCCCTGTATATTGAGTCCTGTTTTTTGTACATAAAAAGCATTCACATAATTTATGTCATTAATACAAGCTCGTATCTTTCATAATCTTTTATAATTTTCATATATCCGTCCGTTCCCGGTCCCGGGTTCCGGCTGGCTATTTTTATATAAGATTCCAGTGATTTCAGCCAGAGTATAGTTTTGAGTCCAAATACTATCTCTGTGGGGTATTATTACACCCCGACACTGGTTTGTCAATAATTTTCATATTCTCTGCCATGTGAAAGGGCTTTATCTTTCTTCCTTGATGCATATTATTTATGGATATGCACATCCAGCTGATTATAAGGAATCTCAATTCCATAATAATCAAAATCTTCCTTGATCCTCTGGTTCAATCTCCATCTGGCTGCCCAGTAGCGGTCGGTAGCTACCCAGACACGAAAGCCCATGATCACAGAGCTTTCTGCCAGCTCGTCTACAAATACCACCATCTCTTCGTCTTCTCTTGTATCCGGATCTTCGGTGAGGATATCTTCCAGGATATCCTTGGCCTTCTGGATATCTGCATTGTAAGAGATCCCTACTTTGATCTCCAGCCTTCGCTGATCCCTTGCTGTTACGTTGGTGATGGTCGCATTGGAAAGAGTACCGTTCGGGATCACGATGTGCTTGTTATCAATGGATAATAACGTTGTATAACAAATCTCGACCTTGGCTACCGTTCCCTCGCTTCCGTCCTGTCCGTTAACGATGATGTAATCCCCTACCTGGAAAGGCTTGAACAGAAGAAGCATCATACCTCCTGCCAGATTGGCAAGTCCGCCCTGGAGGGCAAGACCCATAGTAACACCTGCAGTTCCAAGAAGTGCTGCCAGAGATGATTCCTTTACTCCAAAGCTTGTGGATATATTAAAGATCAGGAGTATGTAAAGTACGATCTTGACCAGTGAGGATATAAACTGTGCCGCTCCTGTATCCAGCCTGGATTTTGTCAGTGATTTCCTCACAAACTTTACGATCCATTTAATTACCGTGCTTCCTACCCAGAAAGCAACGATAGCCAGAACAACCTTGATTCCGAATTTTGTGATGTCCGGCAGATAATTTTCAAACATCTGCCTGTACTGGTTTACCTGATTTCCGACCTCCTGCACGGTCTGTACAGTACTATCCAAATATAATCCCCCCTGTCTGATCGATCATTCGATATACATATGCGGATCGATCTATGTATTCCTGATGTAAACATTCCCTATAATCCGCATCTGGCAATATAATAATACAGCAGTAGTTTTTCCCTGTAAACCTGATTTCTCCGGTTTTATAAAGTATAGGGTATAAACCACTGCTGTAATTCTGTTATAGGTTATAGCTTTATTGTATTTCTGTCCGGTAATCCGCCGCAGAATGCTGCAGAATATACGTTACTTTTCACTTCGTTCTCAGTAACACGCCTGGCGATGCACAGAATTTATGCTGATCGCATAAATTCGCGCGGTATGTCTCGGGTTTTTTCTTTATTTATTAATTCCCTTCATGGAAAGGCTGATACGTTTTTTCTTCATATCAACACCAAGAACACGGACATCCACGATGTCTCCCACACTGACTGCTTCCAGCGGATGTTTGATGAATTTCTCGCTCATCTCGGAAATATGGACCAGGCCGTCCTGATGCACACCGATATCTACAAAAGCACCAAAGTCAATAACATTGCGGACAGTTCCCTTAAGAACCATGCCCTCTTTCAGATCCTTCATATCCAGTACATCGGTACGGAGAATCGGTTTCGGCATCTCGTCACGTGGATCTCTGGCAGGTTTTTCCAGTTCCTTTACGATATCACGTAAGGTTGGCTCTCCGATCTCCAGCTCCTTTGCCAGTTTTCCGTAATCGCGGATCTGTCCGGAAATACCGGAAAGCTTGCGCTCTGCCACATCTTCCGGTGTGTAGCCTAGCTTTTCCAGGAGTTTTTTTGCTGCGTCATAGCTTTCCGGATGGACACTGGTTGCGTCCAGGGGATTTTTGCCTCCTGTGATCCGTGTGAAACCTGCACACTGCTCAAAGGCTTTCGGACCAAGCTTGGCAACCTTAAGAAGCTCTCTTCTTGTCTGGAAACGGCCATTTTCCTCACGGTAGGCTACGATATTCTTTGCGATGGCCTTACTGATTCCGGAAATATACTCCAAAAGGGATGCAGATGCCGTATTCAGATCCACTCCGACCTTGTTTACACAATCTTCCACAACACCGTTAAGGGCTTCTCCCAGCTTCTTCTGGTTCATATCATGCTGATACTGACCGACACCGATGGATTTCGGATCGATCTTTACAAGCTCTGCAAGCGGATCCTGTACACGTCTTGCGATGGATGCGGCACTTCTCTGTCCAACATCGAAATTCGGGAATTCTTCCGTGGCAAGCTTGCTTGCGGAATATACAGAAGCACCTGCTTCATTGGTGATGACATACTGGACCTTTTCCGGAATTTCCTTAAGAAGCTCCACGATGATCTGCTCGGATTCTCTGGATGCCGTTCCGTTTCCTACAGAGATCAGTGTCACATGATATTTGCTGATAAGCTTTTTCAGGGTTTCCTTTGCGGCACGGATCTTGGTCTCATTGGTTGGTGCTGTGGGATAAATAACTGTGGTATCCAGAACCTTCCCGGTCGGATCTACCACTGCCAGCTTGCATCCTGTACGGAAGGCAGGGTCCCAGCCAAGAACTACCTGTCCTGCGATCGGAGGCTGCATGAGAAGCTGCTCCAGATTTTTGCCAAAGACATGGATGGCACCGTCCTCTGCTGCCTCTGTAAGGGCGCTTCGGATCTCACGCTCAATAGCCGGTCCGATGAGACGTTTATAGCTGTCTTCAATGGCTTCTTTCAGAACAGGTGTAGTGTATGGATTATCGCGGACGATCACCTGTTTTTCAAGATAACGGATGATCTCTTCCTCCGGTGCAAGGATCTTCACAGTAAGGAATTTCTCTTTCTCACCACGGTTCAGAGCAAGGACACGATGACCTGCAAGCTTTTTCACCGGCTCTTCAAAGTCATAATACATCTCGTATACAGACTGCTCCTTCTCATCTCTCGCATTAGAGCATATAGTTCCCTTATCCATTGTTCTCTTACGGATGCTGATACGATAATCTGCTTCATCGGAAATGTGCTCCGCAATGATATCTCTGGCACCACTGATGGCCTCTTCCACAGTTTTGACTTCTTTTTCCTCAGAAAGAAATGCTTTTGCCTCTTCTTCAAGAGGTTTCTTCGTCATCTGGAGAAGAATGATGTCAGCCAGAGGTCCCAGACCTTTTTCCCTGGCGATGATGGCACGTGTACGGCGCTTCGGGCGGTACGGACGGTAAAGATCCTCTACCACAACAAGTGTCTGCGCTGCCTCGATCTGTTTCTTCAGCTCCGGAGTCAGCTTGCCCTGCTCCTCGATGCTGCCCAGAACCTGAGCCTTTTTATCCTCAAGATTTCTTAAATAGGTAAGTCTCTCATTAAGATTACGAAGCTGTTCGTCGTTCAGTGTACCGGTTGCTTCCTTACGGTATCTGGAAATAAAAGGAATGGTGCAGCCTTCATCGATCAGCTTAACTGCTGCCTCAACCTGCCATTTCTCAACGTTCAATTCTCTGGTAATTACCTGAATAATATCCATTTTTATCTTTCTCCCGTTGTTTCAAATTTGCCTGAGGCTGCATTTTCCTCTTTACACAGCTTCTGACATTTATCAAAGATCAATCTGTGCGATCACGTCCTTCAGAGCATTGGCGCTTGCATGAAGCTTCTCTGTCTCCTCCTCGGTCAGTGGAACACGAACAATACGTTTTACACCTTCCGGTCCGATAGAAGCCATGGTACTAAGACATACGTCTTCAACACCGTACTCTCCGTGAAGCATGGTTGATACACTGACTATTGTATCAGATGCAGCAAGAAGAAGCGAGCAAAGTCTGCAAACAGATACGGCTACCGCATAAAATGTAGCACCCTTCTTGGCGATCACAGTTGATCCTGAAGTATGAACATACTCCAGAACCTCTTCTCTGTCAAGTGGCTGCATATCTTTCTGATCCTCATGAACGATCTTGTCAAATTCATCAAGGGTCGCACCTGCAACAAAGGCTCTGGACCACGGTACAAAGGAAGTATCTCCATGCTCTCCGAATACATAGGCGTGGATGTTTTTCTCAGATACGCCGTAGTGCTGGGAAAGTCTGCAGCGGAGACGGGCCGTATCCAGGGCGGTTCCGGAACCAAGGATCTGGTTCTCTGGAAGACCGGAAATTTTTGCAAATGCGTAGGTCATGATATCACATGGGTTGCTTACAATGATATAAAGCGCTTTTGGAGCCACCTTTACGATCTCCGGAGTGATGCTCTTCATAATGTTGACATTGGTCTGTGTCAGCTCGATACGTGTCTGTCCCGGTTTTCTGGCAATGCCGGAAGTGATGATCACAATGTCAGAATCAGCCGCATCCGGATAATCTCCTGCCACAATGGAGATCGGTTCACGGAAGCTGGTTCCCTGGTCAATATCCATGACCTCGCCCTCTGCCTTCTGCCTGTTGATATCGATCAGGACAATTTCTGAGGCAATGCTCTTCTGTGATAAGGTGTAGGCGATAGTTGAACCCACGCTTCCTGCTCCGATGATCGTAATTTTACTGCTCATATTTGTTCTCCTTTCAGCGTTGTTTGTCATTTAAATAACAACTTTAATTACACATATTCAAACATAACATAAAACATTGCCCTGTGCAATAAAAATTTTATTGTATTTCTCAGGTTAATCCCTGCCAATTTGCATTTCAAATTATTTAAACCGCTTTTATTTTCTGATATTTCCCATATTATTCTGTATACATTCCTGTTATTTTTTTATCGATTTATAGAAACAATTTCAGAAACATGGCAAAAAACCTCTGAACTTCAAAAAAAATCAGAAGTCCAGAGGTTTCTTTCATCTCTTATTATTGGCTTAGATTCAGATGTTTATAGCTGTTCCAACGTTCACCCGGTTAATTCTTCGCCTGGGCAAGGGCCTTTTGTGCAGCGTCCAGGATCCCTTCGGATGAATATGTGGCTCCGCTGACAGTATCAATTCCATCTGCCGACTGGTTTGCCATGATCTGAGAATAGATCATGCTCCATGCAGGATCAAAAAATTCCGGTGTATCCTGATTTGTCTGCTCAATGGATGCGATCTGGCCTCCTGAGATCGTGATTGTCAGATATGTTTTTCCTCCATATCCAAAAGCTGATCCCGTATACGTTCCATCTCTGTACATTCCCGCCGGTTCCGGTGCTTCCGTTGGCTCCGGTGTTGTATCCGGCTCATCTGTCCCTGGTGTTGGAGTTACATTGGGTTTTTCAGGAACCGGCGTCACATCCGGGTCGTCCGGCTCCGGCGTCGGGGTTGCTGCCGGTGTCTCTGTTGGCTTCGGTGTGGCTGTTGGTTTCGGCGTTGCCGCAGGTTTCGGTGTGGCTGTTGGCTTTGGTATCGGTTTCTTTGTCGGAGTTGGTGTGGGTTTCTTTCCATACTCCGGATTGACCGCTTCTTTGAGAGCTTTTTTTACAGCATTCAGAATTCCGTTGGAAGAATAGGTTGCTCCGCTGACTGCATCAATATCATCCACAGAATCTGTGCCTATGATCTGTTTTTCCAGCACGCTCCATGCTCTTTCAAAAAACTGCTCCGTGTCCGTATTTTCCTGTTTCAGAGCTTCGATCACTCCATCCTTGATGGTCACAATTACTTTCACGTCTCCATTGAAGCCCTTTGCCGAAGCTGTATATTTACCATCCAAATATTTTTTGGGACTGTCCGGATCTTCCGGTTTCTTTGTAGGAGATGGTTTTTTGGATGGTTTTTTTGTAGGTGACGGAGCTGATGTCGGAGTTGGGAAAGCAGTTGCCGCAGGTGTAGGGGTGACCTGCTGGCTGTTTCCATCTGCCGCTGCCTGGGAGAGGGCATTCTGAACTGCCTGGATGATTCCGTTGGAGGAATAGGTTGCTCCACTTACTGCATCTACATTCGGTGTATTTCCGGCGATCATCCTGCTGATCACACCCTGAGCTGACGCAAAATAAGATGCAGTCTCGCCAGATGCATCCAGAATATCAATGGCTGCGATCTTTCCTCCGCTGACTGTTACCTGTACACGGATCGTACCACCGAATCCGGTTCCAGATCCTTCATATACTCCATCTTTATAGCCATTGGCCGGAACTGCCGCTACCGGGGTCTGGGTAGAACCCTGTCCTGCCGCACCGGCATTGCTTTTTGCTGATTCTGAAACCGTTCTCGTACCAGAACTTTTTTTTGCTGCTGTTTTTTTCGCACTTTTCTTTGATGAGCTTTTCTTTGATGTACTGTTTTTCTTATCTGAGGCAGATGTGCTGTCAGAAACAGTATTTCCTTCTTCATATCCGAGATATTTTTCCAACTCCGAAGCAGACATCACGGTTGTCTCTGCTTTCTGTACTGCTTCCGTTGATTCCTCGGATCCCTTCGCCTTTATGCCCGAAAACGCAAGCGCCGCAATCACAGCTGCTGCAGGGATCATTTTCGTCCAGGGCACCTTGGGTGTGCCATTTTCGGCTGGTTTTTTATCTTTTAAATCTTTTTCCATGGATACTTGTTCTCCCCTCTTTCTATGCGGCTTCCCGTCAGGCATATGCTCTGTATCGCATTCCAGGTGATTTTCCGGATTGCTGTAGAAATGAGCAGACCTCTGCCGCAGACATAAAAGGGTCTGCGGCAGAGGTTGTTCTTACTCTTTGCTAAACAGTTGCATTATTTAACAGTTACCACAAATTTCTTTGTAATTCCGTTGCATTTCACTGTGATTGTTGCTTTACCTTTTTTGATTCCCTTTACAACACCCTTGCTGTTTACAGCTGCAACTTTTTTATTGCTGCTTGTATATGTAATCTTGCCTGCAGGTGCTGCTTTGGATCTGATGGTTGTTGTTTTACCTTTCTTGATCGTTGCGGAGGATTTTACAAGGCTGAATGCAGGATTCTTGATAACTACCTTGCAGGTTGTCTTCAGAGTTCCTGCCTTTGCTGTAATCGTAACGGTTCCTGCTTTGATTCCTTTTATAACACCTGTTTTGCTGTTTACGGTTGCAACCTTTGTGTTGCTGCTTGTGTAGTTTACAGTTGCAGATGGTGTTGCTGCTGCTTTTACAGTTGCTGTTTTTCCTTTGTAGATCGTTACGGAAGCCTTTGCGAATTTAATTGTGGAAGCTTTTACTGTTACTTTGCAGGTTGCTGTGGCATTTCCGACCTTTGCTGTGATAACTGCTGTTCCTGCTTTTACACCTTTAACAACACCTTTGCTGCTTACCGTTGCAACCTTTGTGTTGCCGGACTTAAATGTCACTATTGCATCGCTGTCATTTGTTGTTGCCTTAAGAGCCTTTGTTTTTCCTGTATATACAGTAGCTGCCTTATCAAGTGTAACTGTTACCTTCTGAAGCTCTTTCTCTGCTCCCTGAAGATGTTCAAGTGCCTCATTTACCTCAGCCTGGCTTGCGTCTGTTTTTGCAAGAATGTCTTCTGCTTCCTGAAGCTCACCGGCAAAGGACTTCCAGGTTGCAATTGTGTAATCCTTCTCTGTCAAAGCTTTTGCAGCTTCCACTTCTGTTTTAAGGCTTGTAAAATCAGTTGGCTCCATTGTAGGATTTACGATATTCTCTTCAGTTGCCTGGAAGCTGTAGGTATAGTCATTATATCCGAGAGCATACACTGTCAGTTTCCAGTATCCTGTTCCGTTTGTTCCTCCCGGAAGCTTGCAGCGTGCAGATTTTGTAAGTCCAAGCTGGATTCCCATTGCTTTATGCATCCAGTTATCTGCGGCAAACTTGGTTCCATAAGAAGCGAGGCATTTTGTATATGTGGAATCATCTCCATAATAATCCCAGCGTACAGCCTGCATATTTGCACCAAGATCGCCATAATTTCCATTGAGATCCACACGGAGGAATTCGCCGTAGCTTCCGCTTGCTGCTTTTACACTCGGCTTGATCCCTGTTGCTGTTTTTAACGCCTGATCCTTGATACCGGAAGCTGTTCCGTCTGATTTTCTTGCTGTAAATGTAAAGCCGTCACCATTTTTCTCCACATATTTCAGACCATTTGTCTGTGCATTTACGTCTGCCACAAGGCCTTTATAATACTGGAGATTGTTTTCACTGTATCCTCCGGAGAGCACAGCTCCATCCTGTACGACATTATACTTTTTGCAGAAATCTGCAAAATCTGCGGTCTTAACTGCTACCGGAACATATTTCAGACCATATATCTCATAATGATCCATCGTATAGGTTTTTCCATCTTCTGTTGTTATACTGCCTCTGTTCCATTTTACCTTGGAACCGTCTGTAAGATAAAGTGTGCTTCCTTTATCCTCCCAGTAGGATACGTCGAATCTGGTTCCGTCTTCAGCAATGATCGTAGCTTCTGTCTGATAGCTTCCTCTGTGGAGTCCATGATTTGCAGTCGCTCTTGTTACTGTATCAAAAGCTCCTGTATCAAACTCACTATGTGAATCCTTCTCTTCCGAAGAGCTTGTATCTCCAGCTGCATAGACGCCTTCTGCTGCCCAGTACTCACCCCAGGTAAGTCCTGCATATACGTACTGATACTCGCCTGTCAGCTGGTCAGAATCGGAAAATGCTTCTGCCACTTCATCTCCTTCTGTAAAATCCTCTTCTCCTGTAGAGAACGGATCTGCTTCCTCTGCTGTCTCATCCAGATTCTCAACAGCTTCTGCATCTTCCTGCTGGATATCCTCTGTCTCATCTGCCGCAGCTTCTGTCACTGCTGCTGTATCCTCTGTTGTATCCTCTGTTACAAAATCTTCCGTATCTCCTGCCTCTGCCTCGGAAACCACGGCTGCATCAAGATCAGATGCCATTACAGCGGTCGGAAAAGTTGTTGCTGCCACCGCAAGACTTAAGATGCATGGAGCTGTTTTTTTCAGTAGATTCCACTTCTGCATTGCTTATTCCTCCTAAAAATATGATATATTTATAGAACCCTTTCCAGGTTTACTATCGCAAGTAACGCGGATATGAGCATTCCCTCTGCCAAACGGTCATAAACCGGATCGCCGGGAGATCAGCTTCACTCTGCAATATCCTCCACACTGTAGGAATCTGCAATCAGGCTGAACCGCTCTTTCATTCCCTCCGTGAGGTACACATGATGGTCTTCATCCACAAAAAGTCCGTCTGCGCCGTAAGTTTCCAGCAGCTTTGCGCCTTTTTCCACCCCCAGCACAAAACATGCTGTGGAAAGCGCATCTGCCTCCAGACCTGTGTCACAGACTACCGTTACCCCGGTCACTCCGCTTTTTGCCGGATAGCCGGTGGACGGGTCCATAATGTGATGATACCTTACACCATTTTCAATAAAATATTTCTCATAATCTCCGGATGTGGAAAGAAATTCTGTACCATTTAAGGCAACCACACCAAGATAGTCATCATCATTTTCCGCTCTGGGATCTGTCACCGCCACATTCCAGGAAGAACCGTCCGGCTTGCTTCCGTAGGTCATGACACTGCTTCCTCCCAGATTCATAAGCGCCGCAGAGACTTCTTTCTGCGTTTTCAGATATTCCAGGATGGAATCACAGCCGATTCCCTTTCCGGCAGCTCCGAGATCCAGGGAACAGCCCTTGTCCATATGAACCATATTTCCATCCAGGGAAACCTTTTTGTATCCGGAATCCTTCAGCGCTTCCTGAATTTCATCTTTTCCGGGAATCCGCTGATTCTCCCCTCCGATATCCCACAGCCAGATCAGTTCTCCAATCGTCGGATCAAAGGCTCCGTCGGAATCTTTTGCAATAGCAAGGATTCGTTCCAGATATCCGGAAAGTTCTTCGGAAATCTCCGTATCGTTTCCGCAATCTGCGTTCACCTTATAAATCTGCGAACTCTCATTTGTCCAGGACAGAAGATTCGTCTCCACATCTGTCAGAATTGAAGTCAGTTTACTGTTTATATCGTCTCCTGTGGTATAAAGTGTTTCCGATACCACAGTATCCATGGCAAAATCGGTATCTGTATAGTTCTGTATATCTTTCTCTGCCGCAGCCGGACATCCAACCGGAAACAGCATCACTGTCCCTGTGAGTACTGCTGTGGCAAAAAAAGCTTTCTTTTTAAGAGCCTGATATTTCATAGATTATTTTTCCTCAGTTGTTCCAATGTGAATATTTTTCCGCGGGCATGTCGCCGCACAGGCATGGCAGCAAAGACATTCCCCTGACATCGCCGTATCACCGTCAATATCCAGATGCGCCGGACATCTCTTTTTACAAAGTCCGCATTTCGGCGGGCATTTCTCACGATTTCTCCGGAATAAGGCTCCCGGCAAAATCGGCATCAGCGCAAACACCGCTCCCATCGGGCAGAGAAACTGGCAGAAAAAGCGCTCCTGGGTGCACATTCCGATCATGATCAGGATCAGCAGGATGATCCCCACCAAGTATTTACTGTTTGGAAGCCGTCCAGCTGTAATCATGGAAAAAACATCCCACGGGCTGGTTCCTGTGAGCTTTCCGTATACACCTGTGATGCAGGAAAGCAAGATCAGGGCCAGTACGATATATTTGACTTTCTGAAGTCTGTGGACCAGCTTTTCAGAAAGGGCTGGTTTCTTTTTTTTATGAAAACATTTCGTCCAGATCCAGGAAAAGCCTTCGTACACGGCATCGCCGAAAGATCCGAACGCACACGCATATCCACAGAAATGTCTTCCGAAAAAGCAGGTGAAGATCAGAAGAACGGCCGTCACGGTCAAAAAAGAATTCCACTCCACCGCCTGTCCGGATCCAATGGCAAGAAAGATTGATTTGATTCCCGCAAAAGCTGTAGAGAACAGAGAAGGTGCCGCAATAAAGAACGCTAACTGTATCCCCGCACGCATCAGCCTTACTTCCCTCTGTCTCTTTTTCATGAATTTTCCGCCTTTCCAAGAGCTTCATCAACCGCATTCAGAATTCCTGTGGAACTAAAAGTTGCTCCTGATACGGTGTCCACATCTGTACTCTGGGTACTGATAATAGAATCGATCACGCTTTCTGCCTGAGAAAGATACGCGCTGTCCTCACCGGGAGCGCTTGTCACATTAATGGATGTGATCTCATCACCGGAAAGCGTCACCTCAACCTGAATCGTTCCACCGTAACCCTGTGCTTCTCCTGTATAGGTTCCGTCTTTATAGACATTATCTCCGCTGCTGTCTGCTTCGCCACTGTCCGCTGTACTGCCTGAACCGGAGCTGTCCGCAGATTCGTTGTCTGTGCTGTCGCTGCTGGATGCCTCGGTTTCTGCTGCAGTACTCTGGTTCTTCACACGGTTTGCGTAGCTTGTCTCCAGCGCGCTGAGAAGTTCATTCTGCTGCTCCTGAAGTGTATCTACCTTATCTGTCAGAGCCGCGATCTCTTTTTCATTTGCCTGGGCTTTCATGCTGCTGTTATAAAAAAGCACGGCAAGAACCACTAACAGCAATGAGATCACTCTCATGTAAAAATTCTGGTTTTTCATCTCTTTTCTCCCTTGTATTTATAACAATTCCGTAAATTGCTGCATCAGACTCAGGCTATACGAACATATATTGCTGCGTCAGATGCTCTCGATCCAGTCCTGCAATCTGCGTATAACTGTCTTTTGGATAAATTATGTAATTTTTATCCATATCCATAAATTAGTTTAGATTAATCATTTTTATAAAATTAGATGTTGCTAACTTACAGTCAAGTATTATATCATCTGATTTTTTTCTTGTCTACATTTTTGTTAGTAGTTTTTAACTTTTTATAATATGAATTTTTTCGCCACTCCTCCCTTTCCGTTGGGAACAGCTGTATGAATTATGGTTAGATATCATTAACTTATGTTTGCCTTTTAATTTCGATTATGATATGATTTTTTTGAATCTGTAACAGAAATGGAGATTTGTTTTGAAGAAAAAAGAAATGATTTTTATTGCCGGGATCCTGATTCTGGCAGGGGTTCTCTGGCTTGGTTTTCAGATTGCGGGGAAACGGTCCCATAATATGATCCGTATTACCGTTGACGGAAAAGAGTTCGGAACCTATTCTCTTTCCCAGGACCGGGTCATACACATCGGAGACACCAATGTCTGCGAGATCAAAGATGGAAAAGTTACCATGATCGAAGCAACCTGCCCGGATCATTACTGTATGAGACAGAAGGCTGTGGACGAGCACGGCGGTTCCATCATCTGCCTTCCTAATAAGGTTGTGATAGAGGGGGAAAATACTGCAGAGGATTCGGAGAGTTCCCCTAAAATTGATGCGGTGACATAAAATTTCCGGAGAATATGCGTAATGTATATTCTCCGTACAGTTTTCTCTGACAGATGGTATTCTGTCTGTGATATTCCTGCAACAAATGAAAGGATTTATTTATGAAACGAAAAACAGCTTATCTCGGATTATTTGCCGCAGTAGCAATCATTTTTGGATATGTGGAGTCTCTGATTCCTGTATTTACAGGGATTCCGGGTATCAAGCTCGGACTTGCAAACCTGGCGGTGCTTTTTATACTGGACCGATATTCCTTTAAAGAAGCGGCTCTCGTGTCCGTTGTCAGAATCCTGGTGATCGGATTTATGTTTGGAAATCTGTTCAGTATTTTGTATAGTCTGGCTGGCGCTGCGCTTAGCCTGACTGTGATGGATCTTTTGAAAAAACATTCCTGCTTCAGTCTAATCGGTATCAGTGTGGCCGGTGGTGTCACACATAATATCGGTCAGCTGATCGTTGCCATGATCGTGGTGAGCAATACGAGTTTGATGATTTATGCACCGGCACTGCTGGTGGCAGGTGTCCTGGCAGGTATTCTCATAGGAGTGTTGACAAAGGAAGTTGTGGGACGACTTCCTTTGAATCTATAATGGATGTAGGTTTTAATTTCTTCCACAGCCTGCAACAACTGCGTGCCCGGAAAGGCGATCAGGCTTCTGTTTCATCATGGAACTGAGGGATCGGAGTCACCGGAGGATACGGCTCCGCCGGTGGCTCATCGAACTCTCCGGAAATATTCCGATAGAAAACTGCCATACAGGTTTCTATATAAGGCACCAGCCAGATCAGTGCCAGATACAATGTAAATATGGAAAAAATGATCCACGGAACAAAACTTAAGAGCATTTTCATATATTCCCAGTAATGTCCTTTCATAAGCTTCGCACTGGCTTTCAGCGCTTGTACTCCTTTTATGTCCGAATTATCGGACAGGATGTAATAGCTCATGGTGAACGGCATAGCTGCCAGCAGGTTCAGCGCGAACCCGAGAAGTGTGAGCAGCATGTAAGTTACTGCCCAGTTCATCTGCTCCTTCGTTGTATTTCCCATATTGCTTGTAAAAGAAAACCACACCAATGGAAGTGATGTCACCAGATTGATCAATGCCAGCACAAAGGATGCCACGATCACATGATCCGGCTGATGGCTGAAAAAGTACAGAAGATCTCCGAAAGAGTAGGCTTCCCTTCTGGAAATATTCAGATAGATCCGGTAAAGTCCTGCGGAAAAAACACAAATCACCAGAGAAAGGATAAAACTGAATACCTCTCCTCCAATGATCGCATACAGGGAATCTCCCGGAAAAAGTGCTGTGGAAATATAGCTTGAAATTGCGCTCATCGCCGCAACTGCAATGCTCCCGATCACAGGGACAGTAAAATTACCGGCCAGAGTTTCCCCTGCCAGCTTCTTACAGCCCTTCAGATTTTTTCTCATAATTCTGTATCCCTTCGTTATAGAAGGCGAAGACTCCTCCAAGCCTCCGCCTCGTCATTTTACTTCAAATATATCATGTTTTTATATTTCAAATTTGTTTGTTTAGTCTGCAAGATTAAACGCATCATGTACCGCATTCATGGCACGTACGCCATCTTTCTCGTTAATGAGAACCGTCACACGGATCTCAGATGTTGCGATCATATTGATGTTCACACCCTCATTGTAAAGGCTCTCGAACATTTTTGCAGCAACACCCGGATTGCTCATCATGCCTGCTCCTACAATAGAAAGCTTGGCAATGTTTTTCTCCGCATGAAGCTCAGAATAGGCGATGCGTGCCTGGTTAGCTTCCAGAACATCCATTGCATCGTCCAGATCATTTTTATCAACGGTAAAGGAAATATCCTTGGTTCCGGCACGGCCGATAGACTGAAGGATCATATCCACATTGATATTTTTCTTAGCCAGGGTATCAAAAAGCTTAAATGCCACTCCTGGTGAATCTTTAAGTCCGATCACAGCAATACGTACTGCATCTGTATCCAGAGCAACACCGCTGATCAGCATTCTCTCCACTGTTACTTCCTCCTTTACCACGGTTCCTTCGCTGTTGTTGAGACTAGAACGTACCACCAGCGGCACGCCGTATTTCTTTGCCATCTCCACAGAACGGTTATGAAGCACTCCCGCACCCAAAGTTGCCAGATCAAGCATCTCATCGTAAGTGATCTCCTTGAGCTTGCGGGCATTCGAAACCTTACGCGGGTCTGCGGTATAAACACCGTCCACATCGGTATAGATCTCACAAGCATCTGCATGAAGTGCTGCTGCAATAGCTACGGCTGTGGTATCAGAACCGCCACGTCCAAGTGTGGTATAGTCATTATATTTATCAATGCCCTGGAAGCCTGTGACCACAACGATCCTGCGGTTATCCAGCTCTCTGCGGATACGTGCCGCATCAATCTTTTTCAGGCGTGCGCTGCCGTGTGCACTTGTTGTGTGCATGGCCACCTGAAAGGCGTTCAGGGAAACAGCCGGTACTCCCAGACTGTCCATAGCCATGGACATCAGTGCCACTGACATCTGCTCTCCGATGGTAAAAAGCATATCCATCTCACGTTTCGGAGGTTTGTCATTGATATCTTTTGCCATGGTGATCAGCTCATCGGTATACTTACCCATTGCAGAAAGCACGACCACCACGTCGTTTCCTTTTTTATAATCTTCGATACATCTTCTGGCAACGTTAAAGATACGCTCTTTGTTTGCCACAGAAGTACCGCCGAATTTCTTTACAATCAACATGTTCTTTTCTTCCCTTCGGCATCAATCCTTTACACGGATCATTGCCAGTACTTTTCCGGTAAGCTTGCTGATCTTCTCATAATATTCAGCCTGCTTCATCACCGGTGTGATAAATCCGAATTCGTCCGGAAGGTCATCCGGCTCAATGGTCTGTACATCACCAAAAGCTTTTTCCACTTCATCCATAGTAGTATCAGACACACGTACGAAGAAACGTCCCTCAACTTCATCCATATCCATAAGCTTCAGGGCATAGCTGCTCCAGTTTGTCATGATATTTCTGTGGAGATGCTTTGCTTCATCCACAACATCTGCAACTACTGCACTTGCAGTCGGAAGCTTACCTGCTCCGCTTCCGTAGAACATGGCATCTCCAAGAACGTTTCCGTGCACAAATACTGCATTAAACACATCATTTACACTGTAAAGCGGGCTGCTCTGGCCTACCAGGAACGGCGCTACCATTGCATAGAAAGAATCTCCGATCCTGCGGCTTGTGGCAAGAAGCTTGATGGTCATGCCAAGCTCTTTTGCATATTCCATATCTGCCGGTGTGATCTTTGTGATTCCTTCTGTATAAATATCCTCGTAATTCAGGAATTTTCCGTATGCAAGTGAAGAAAGGATGGCGATCTTGCGGCATGCGTCAGCACCTCCTACATCTGCAGTCGGATCTGCCTCTGCATAGCCCTTTGCCTGGGCTTCCTTCAGAACCGTATCAAAATCACAGTTCTCTGTGCTCATCTTGTAAAGCATGTAGTTTGTGGTTCCGTTAAGGATTCCTGTGATCTCATCGATCTCATCTGCTGTCAATGAAGAATTCAGTGCACGGATGATCGGGATACCGCCGCCGCAGCTTGCCTCAAAAAGGAAGTTGATATTTTTTTCTTTTGCGATCTCCATGAGTTCGGAACCATGCTTGGCTACCAGGGCCTTATTGGATGTGCTTACGCTCTTTCCTGCCTGAAGCGCTCTTTTTACAAAAGTATAAGCCGGCTCGATCCCGCCCATAACTTCAACAACAATATCTACCTCCGGATCGTTTACGATCACTTCATAATCATGAACCAGAACTTTCTCAACCGGATCTCCCGGGAAATCTCTTAAGTCAAGAACGTATTTGATGTTGATCTCATCTCCGGCTCTCTTGTTAATGCTCTCATGATTGGTGTTGATGACTTCAACAACTCCGCTTCCTACTGTACCGTAGCCTAATACTGCTATGTTTATCATATGCTTACTCCCTGCCTAAAATTTTCAGATAGTGTATACCGTCTCTCTGCTCAATATCCTCCACCATAGCCTCTGCGTCGCCTTCTCCCGGAAGGATGTCAACGCTCAGCGTCAGTGTTGCGACTCCGTTAATTGGAATACTCTGATGTATGGTCAGGATATTACCGTGAAAACGGGCAATCGTCTGCAGCACCATTGATAAAAGCCCCGGCTCATCGTCCATCTGAATGATAAAGGTGATGGTCTTTCCCTTGGTCTCCTCGTGGAAAGGAAAAATATCGTCCTTATATTTGTAAAAAGAACTGCGGCTGATCCCGGTCCTTTCAGCAGCTTCCTGAACAGTAGCCACCCGTTTGGATTCCAGCAGTCTCTTGGCCTCAACCACCTTGAGAAGTACTTCCGGCACTGCCCGTTCTCTTACTACATAGTATTTTTTCTTTTCAACCTGTTTCTGCATAGTAACCTCTCTGACTGCTGTTCACACTGTGGCCAGCAGCCCCTGTCCGTTTCATAAAGACAACTGTTTTTGTACAAGAGATATATTATCATAATAAAAGAAACTCCACAAGCGCTTTTTTTGCCTGCGGAGTCCTTTTCTCTGTCTTTATGGGGTTCCGTGACAGTAATGTTATTCTTTCTTTTTCGCCAGCGCAATCCATTTCAGGTATGCATTGATAAAAATGTCAATACCGCCGTCCAGAACTGCGTCAACATTACCGGTTTCTTCATTGGTTCTATGGTCTTTTACCATGGTGTATGGCTGCAGGACATAGGAACGGATCTGGTTTCCCCAGCCGATATCTGTCACTTCGCCTCGAATGCCGGAAAGCTTCTCCTCAGCTTCCTGCTGTTTCAGCATATACAGCTTGGCCTTCAGCATCTGCATAGCCTTATCCTTGTTCATGTGCTGAGAACGTTCATTCTGGCACTGTACCACGATTCCTGTCGGAAAATGGGTGATACGGATCGCAGAGGAGGTCTTGTTGATATGCTGTCCGCCGGCACCACTGCTTCGGTAGGTATCGATACGGATATCGTCATCATTGATCTCAACGTCCAGATCCTTCTTGATATCCGGCATAACATCGCAGGATACAAAAGAGGTCTGTCTCTTTCCTGCTGCATTAAACGGGGAAATACGTACAAGACGATGAACACCCTTCTCGGATTTCAGATAACCGTAGGCGTTCTCTCCGTTCACCTGGAAGGTTACAGATTTCACACCGGCCTCATCACCGTCAAGGTAATCCAGTACTTCCAGCGCAAAGCCTTTCTTCTCCGCCCATCTGCTGTACATACGATAAAGCATTCCGCACCAGTCGCAGGCTTCTGTACCGCCGGCTCCTGCGTTCAGCTTGATGATGGCATTCTCTCCGTCGTACTCTCCGGAAAGAAGTGTCTTCACACGGATGCTGTCAAAACTTGCCTGGAACTCGTCCAGCATTTCCTGGATCTCAGGGACAATCTCAGGATCATTCTCCTCGTACCCCATCTCGATCATGGTTTCCATATCTTCCATCTGTGTTTCCAGATTATGGTATGTCTCAATATCGTCCTTGAGACTCTTTAACTGTTTCATCTTCATCTGGGATGCTTCCGCATTATCCCAGAAATCAGGCGCTTCCATCTCGCGCTCTAATTCTTCGACCTTCTGCTCTTTGTTAGCGAGGTCAAAGTGAATCCCTCACTTCCACTAATGGCTCTGTGTATGTTGCAAGAATACTCTTGAACTGATCTAACTCAACCACAGCTTCACCTTCTTTCTATATATTGATGCAGGATTTCCTGCCTGTCTTATACAATACCATATGGACATAAAAATTACAACGAAAACGTGGTCAGGGCGTAAATATCCCCTCTCCTGTGCTTCAGAAGCGGCAGCTGCTCCCGGACTTTTTTTACCTCGTCCAGTTCCAGTTCCACAACCTTCACATCCGGCTTCTCATCCATCTCCATGAAGACTTTTCCCCAGGGGTCTACAGCAATGGAATGGCCCCAGGAATGGTACCCGGCGTTCAGGTCTCTGGCGGGGGCAGCTCCGATGGTGTACACTTGGTTGTCCACGGCTCTCTGGCGGAACATCAGCTCCCAGTGGAGGGGCCCTGTTGTCATGTTAAAAGCAGCCGGCACGATGATCACCTGAGCTCCTTCGTCCACCATCAGCCTGGCAAGCTCCGGGAAACGAAAGTCGTAGCAGATGCAAAGGCCCATCTTTCCAAATTCTGTGTCAAAAACCGTCACCTGGTCTCCTGGTGTCAGAGTATCGGATTCCTTAAAATACTGACCGCCTTTTACGTCAATGTCAAAAAGATGCATCTTCCGGTGCTTACCGATCTGATGACCATTTCTGTCAAAGACATAGGAAGTGTTATAAATATTGCCGGCTTCATCTCTCTCCGGCATGCTTCCGGCTATGAGATAAAGCCTGTGTTCTGCCGCCAGTCGGGAACATTTTTCCCAGGTATCTCCGCCCTCAGTTTCGGCATATTCCGGAAAGTATTTATTTTCGTAGGGACAGCAGAACATTTCGGGCAGGACTGCCAGATCGATCCCCTGAAGCTCCGGGCTGGCAAGAAGTTCTGCCGCCTGGGTGATGTTGCGAAATTTATCAGTATATACATGTGTCTGAAGAATTGCAGTTTTTATAATTGCCATATTATCATGTCCCTTCTCTTACAGCGAAAATTAAGTATCTGCTATATTGACGCAGGATGATTAATATTCGCTGTACTCTGTTCCTGTGTAACAGAAATTCCAGAAAAAATAGCCCCACCGCATCATCTGGGTGAGACTATTTCTATCTTCCTTCTCAGATCTTGGCAGCCTTGCGTCCGCAGCACTGTTTATATTTCTTGCCGCTTCCGCATGGGCACGGATCATTCGGGTATACTTTATCTTCTTTTCGCTGAACCGGTTTCTTCGGGCCTGCACTGTCATCTTTGTTTGTGCCGGTTACCTTAGCAACCTGCTCACGCTCAATCTTCTGCTCTACATGAACATGATACAGCATACGTACAGTGTCTTCCTGAATGGAACTGATCATGCTGTTAAACATCTCGAATGCGTTCATCTTGTACTCAACAACCGGATCTCTCTGGCCATATGCCATCAGACCGATACCCTGACGGAGCATTTCCATATCATCGATATGATCCATCCATTTGCTGTCGATGCATTTCAGAAGGACAACTCGCTCAAGCTCACGAAGCTGCTCCGGTTCCGGGAACTCAGCCTCTTTTGCTTCATAAAGCTTCACAGCCTCTTCCTTCACAATGTGCTTGATCTCGTCTTTTTTATGGCCTTTTACCTTCTCAGCGGTCAGCGGGTGGATCGGGATGATCGGAGTGATCGCAGTATTGAACTCATCAAGATCCCACTCAGAAGAATCCATATCATCGGAGAAGCACATGTCTGTCATGCTGTCTACGATATCTGTGATCATCTTGTAGATGGCATCACGCATATTCTCACCGTCAAGTACCTGGCGGCGCTCCTCGTAGATGATCTCTCTCTGCTCATTGTTAACCTGGTCATAGTCGAGAAGATTTTTACGGATACCAAAGTTGTTGAACTCGATCTTCTCCTGGGCTTTCTCGATGGCATTGGAAAGCATCTTGTGCTCAATCTGCTCATTCTCCTCAACACCAAGGGATGTGAACACCTTCATCAATCTCTCGGAACCGAACAGACGCATCAGATCATCCTCAAGGGAAATGTAGAAACGGGATTCACCCGGATCTCCCTGTCGTCCGGAACGTCCACGGAGCTGGTTATCGATACGTCTTGACTCATGACGCTCGGTACCGATGATCTTCAAACCACCGGCCTCTCTTGCCACATCATCAAGCTTGATATCGGTACCACGACCTGCCATGTTGGTCGCGATGGTAACGGCATCTGCCTGTCCTGCCTGAGCTACGATCTCAGCCTCAAGCTCATGGAACTTGGCATTCAATACGTTGTGGGGGATTCCCTCTCTCTTCAGCATTCTGCTGAGAAGCTCGGAAGTCTCGATGGTGATCGTACCAACCAATACCGGCTGATGTTTTGCGTGAGCTTCCTTAACTGCCTCTACAACGGCGTTGAATTTCTCTTTCTTTGTCATGTAAACGGCATCGTCAAGGTCCTTACGCTGTACCACACGGTTGGTCGGGATCTCTACAACATCCATGCCGTAGATATCACGGAACTCTTTTTCCTCGGTAAGAGCTGTACCTGTCATACCGCCTTTTTTGTCATATTTGTTGAAAAAGTTCTGGAAGGTAATGGTTGCAAGAGTCTTACTCTCTCTTTTAACCTTCACATGCTCTTTCGCCTCGATTGCCTGATGAAGACCATCGGAGTAACGACGGCCCGGCATGATACGTCCGGTAAACTCATCAACGATAAGGATCTCGTCATCTTTTACAACATAATCCTGATCCTTATGCATCAGATTATGTGCACGAAGTGCAAGGATGATGTTGTGCTGGATTTCCAGGTTTTCCGGATCTGCCAGGTTCTCGATATTAAAGAATTTCTCAACCTTCTTGATACCCTGCTCGGTAAGGTTGACGATCTTGTCCTTCTCATTTACGACGAAGTCACCGGTCTCGATAACCTCCTCACCCATGATGGCTGCCATCTTGGTCATTTCATGGCTGGCCTCACCACGCTCCAGCTGCTGTGCAAGGATATCGCACACTTCATAAAGCTTGGTGGACTTGCCGCTCTGTCCGGAAATGATCAGAGGTGTACGTGCCTCATCGATCAGAACAGAGTCGATCTCATCGATGATACAGTAGTGAAGATCTCTCTGAACAAGCTGTTCTTTATAGATGACCATGTTGTCACGAAGATAATCAAATCCAAGTTCGTTGTTTGTTACGTATGTGATATCACATCCGTATGCTGCACGGCGCTCTTCCGGCTTCATGTCGTTAAGTACCACGCCTACGGTCAGGCCAAGGAACTCGTGAACCTTACCCATCCACTCGGCATCTCGTTTTGCCAGGTAGTCGTTGACGGTTACGATGTGGACACCTTTTCCCTCAAGGGCATTCAGGTATGCAGGAAGTGTAGAAACAAGAGTTTTACCTTCACCTGTTTTCATCTCGGCGATACGGCCCTGGTGAAGGATGATACCACCGATGATCTGTACCCGGTAATGCTCCATTCCAAGTACACGTTTGGCTGCCTCACGTACGGTGGCAAATGCTTCCGGAAGAAGATCATCCAGTGTTGCACCTTCTGCAAGACGTTTCTTATATTCTCTTGTCTTGTCTCGTAACTGCTCATCAGTAAGCTGCTGCATCTGAGACTGATAGCTCTCGGTTTTTTCAACCAGCGGCATGATACGTTTTACCTCACGCTGGCTGCGGGTTCCAAATACTTTTGAAAAAACATTCATGTTTCTGCTCCAATCATTTTATTCGAATAAGACTGCTGTCTCTGATCTGTCCAATTTGGGATCATTCCAGTTCTCTGTTGATATCCGTTATACTGGATCACATATGGTATATATTCTACCACTTTCCTGTTATAAAAACAATGAACAATTATTTAACAAATCATGTCAGGAACAACAGAAAATATCCCGCATAGGATCCTGTTTTCGAGGATCCCGCGGGATATTACATATCTTATTTCCTTACTTTTGCATTTTTTACACTGCTCCAGGTACCATAATATGCCTTTCCGTTTACTTTTTTACAGGAACGGATACGAACATAGCAGGTGCTTCCCTTTTTCAAACCGGAAAGTGTTCGAGTCAGTGCACTGGTGGACACTGTCCTGGATCCTCTCATGGACCTTGATGCCGCATACTGGATCTGATAGCTGGAAGCGCCAGCTGCTTTTTTCCAGCGGACAGTCAGCTTCCCGGAAGCCTTGCTGGACGGTTTGTACTGCACCGGAGCTGTCAGGCGGACGATCCGGCTGCCGTTTTTGTTATAAGCACTTAAAGCAGAGCCTTTGTATGCGCGGACTGTATAGGTATACATGGTTCCTGCTTTTACTGATCCGTCTGTGTAGACCAGTGTATTGCTTCCGCTTACGGTAGCGATATTGACCCACTTGCTGCTGTTTCCGGTCCTTCGATAGATTTTATAGCCGGAAGCATTTGCAGCTTTTTTCCATTTGAAGATGATGCCGGCAGGGCTGTTGGAAATACCGGATAGCCCGGGAGTGGTAAGCTTTACAGTTGTCAGGGCCGCGGACCGGAACTGGTATACGGCTGACTGTACCTCGTCAGTCTTTTCCCATGCAGATTTCTGATAAACATACTTCTGAAAAAAGATATACATGTTATAAGTTGCGGCTTTATTTATTCCTTTGGCAGATCCGATCCGCCATGTAGTATTCTTCCTGTTATCGGTTGGATTTGGTGAAGTACTCCAGTAAACCGGCACCCACTTCACGTCTCCAGGCCCGGGATTTGAATTTGTAGTTCCCGCGCCGGTCACGGTAAAATTATAATATTTATTCGGAGTAAATTCCAGCGGAGAATCCAGACCTCTTACAAAACTTTCTTTGACATCCGGTATAAAAGGTGTATAGGTTGGTGTCGGCGTCACATCATATTTCGGACGGGTCCCCCCGTAATTCAGCTTTAATTTTTTCAGTCTGCTGGTTCTTCCATCTGAACCCAGTATCTTAAGATACAGATCAAATTCTTTCTCTGTATCCAGATTCTTAAGATATATCACAAAGCTTCTGTTTGCAGTAACCAACACACGAGAGTTTCCCGTATCAATCCTCGGAACATCAGATGTTCCGTCCTTTTTTCTCGCTGCAGCTTTGTAGTAACAGGCTCCGTTTGCATCAACTTGCAGTGTCACGTTTACAGAACTGCGGCTTACCCATTTTTCTCCGGTCCATTTTACGTTTATTTTGGGCACCGGTGTTGGTGTCACTGTCGGTTCAGGATCCGCTGTCGGTGTCACTGCCGGTGTCACTGTCAGCTCCGGATCTGACGTTGACGTAGCTTCTGCGGTTTCTTCTTCCATACTGTCTCCGGTTTCCTCAGGTATCAGTTCTGTCAATAATACTTCCGGATCATCCTCACTGGAGATTTCTTCTGAAACTCCTTCCTCAGCTTCGCCGAAAGCATCCTCGCTGTTCTCCGCATTTTCCGTATTTTCCACATCTTCCATGATTACACCGGAAGAGTTATCCACAGTTCCCTCAGAAATATCCTCACTGTCTTCTGCAGGCTGCCCGGTCTCTCCCATAGGCTCTGTAGTTTCCTCTGCGGAAAACATCTCCTGGCTGTCAGCAGCATTTTCTATGATTTCTGCATCACCACTGCCAAACTCTGCAGCCATACCGGTTGCCGGAAGCACCGTCACACAAAGCGCGGCACTTAAAAAAAGTGCCAGAACTTTTTTCTTCATTTACCTTCCTCCTTTTCTCCATGTGTTACATATTTATTATGTCAAGGAGATATTCGCACTCTACACAATATTATTTTTCAGAAAGTGAGGCTGACTGAAACTTGTACTGTACAGACTGTATCTTATCCGTAGACTGCCATTTGGCAGCTTCTTTTTCATTTCTCCTTCCTCCTTTCGCATATGTCTTCATTATATAGTTCTCCCCTATTGCTTGCAACAGAAAAGAAGTCTGATTTTGTTGTGACATAAAAGACTCCGGAAACCTGCCGATTTCTCACACAGATTCCCGGAGCCTTCCATTCAATATTCAGTTGTAATAATAGAATCCCCTATCAGAACTCTGGTTCGATCAGTCCGTAAGTATTTCCTTTACGTTTATAAACTACGTTAACCTGCTCTGTCTCAGCATTAAAGAATACGAAGAAATTATGTCCGAGAAGTTCCATCTGTACGCATGCATCTTCCGGATACATTGGTTTGATCCCGAATTTTTTGGTACGGATGATCTTAACTTCCTCATCCTCTTCATAATCCTTATCAAGGTATGCCTTCTGGAAGTTTGTGGATTCCTGCTGTTTGTCAACGATCTTGTTCTTGTATTTACGAAGCTGACGCTCAATTACCTCTTCGACCAGATCGATGGATACATACATATCATTGCTTACCTGCTCGGAACGGATAATACTACCTTTCACAGGGATCGTTACCTCGATCTTCTGGCGATCCTTCTCAACGCTTAAGGTTACTGAAATCTCAGTTTCAGGAGTGAAATACCTTTCAAGTTTACCAAGCTTGTCCTCAACAGCTGTTTTAAGTCCTTCTGTTACTGCTATATTCTTTCCACTAATAATAAATTTCATGACTTCCATCCCCTTTGCTGTTTTATGTTGCTATTATAACATATTAAATTGAATTTTAACATCACTTTTCAAAAATTTCATAAATTTTTTCCAAATTTATTCGATATATTCCTTCAAAATGTTTTTTTTGTCGTGAATGCGCAACTATTAGAGTATTTCAGCTAATTAATTCATTACAAATTTATATCTGTACACCAGTGCCAGAAGATTGATGGGACAAAAGCTTCTGCTTCACTATTTGTGTATACTATTTCATTTTTGCCAGAGCTTCAAAGGATATGCTTCCGCCAAAAATATCCAAAGCACTGCCAACAGTTACATCCAATCTGCCCTGTCCTGCTTTTCGAAGTTCTTCAATATCTGCCATAGAACCCACACCGCCTGCATAGGTCACCGGATGAGCTGCATACTGTCCCAGAAGCTTTGCAAGCTCTGTTTCCACACCTCGGGCCTTTCCTTCCACATCCACTGCATGGACCAGAAATTCGTCGCAGAAGCTTCCGAGTCTTTCCATCAGCTCCGATGTCACGATCTCTTCTGTAAACTTCTGCCATCGATCTGTGACAATATAATATTTGCCATCTTTTTTGCGGCAGCTCAGATCAAGTACAAGATGTTCTTTCCCTGCTGCATCACGGATTTCCTCCAGATTTTCCCAGGATATCACTCCGTTTTTAAACACATAGGAAGTTACGATCACGTGGCTGGCACCAGCCTCCAGATATTCTGCCGCATTCTCCGGGCAGATGCCACCTCCGATCTGAAGCCCTCCGGGATATTTTCCCAGCGCCAGAAGTGCCTGGGCTTTCGTTGCTTCGTAGTTCGGAGAATCCTTTCCGTTCAGAAGGATCACATGACCGCCCTTTAACCCTGCCTTCTTATAAAGCTCTGCATAGAATGCCGCATCCTGCTCTGACACAAAATTTTCTGCCGCCTGGTCCCCCTGATCCTTCAGGCTTCCTCCTACGATCTGTTTTACCTTTCCGTTATGTATATCAATGCATGGTCTGAATTTCATAATCCTGTCCTCCGTTTTCTTTCCATGCACTGATAATAGCATCTGAAACAGTTTTATGCAATGCTGTGGTAAAATATCTGTTATCTTCCTTCTACCGCATTTCCCACTGCGTTTCCGATATCATCCACTGCATTACCTACGCCGTCTCCAAGGTCCTTTACACTGTCACCCAGCTCACCAGATACCGTTCCGTCATTTTCGTTTCTGTCAGCATCCGCAGCTCCGGATGCTGCTGTCCCGTTATTTTCATTTCCTGCAGGCGTCACGGTAATATTTCCATCGGACATCTCATTGTTATCCGTGCCGGAATCTTTAGTATGCTCTCCATTGTCCTTCACACCGTCATTGTCTGCTTTTTCTCCCATATTTTCATCTTCTGCGGCAGTATTTTCGTTTGTATCTTTTTCATCCACTGTTTCATCCGCATTGTTTACCTCTGTGCCGCAGGCTGTAAATGTACACAGAGACAGGGTAAGCAAAGTACCAAAAAGAATCGCCTTCCATTTTTTCATATGATCTTCTCCTTTTTCTGAAAAATTCTGTATTCCTAATATGGCACTTTTTCCGCTATCCTATTCTGGGAAAAATTTCAAAAATAGTGTAGAGCGGACATTCGTTTTTCGTTCCACTGCATGCTCATGAATGAAATCGCCCACAATTTCATCAAAAAAAACGAGGTCCGATTTTACACGAACCTCGTCTGTATTACCTGTATTTTATTCTATTGCGGCTCAATCTGTCAGGATCAGCCGATCACGTCACTCATATCATAACGTCCTGCCGGTTTGCCGGCAAGGAATTTAGCTGCTTCTACAGCACCTTTTCCAAAAATAGCCTTGGAATATGCAGTATGCTTGAACTCGATCACTTCGTCCTGACCTGCAAAAATTATCTCATGCTCACCTACGATAGTTCCGCCGCGAACTGCGGAGATACCGATCTCCTTATCATCGCGTTTTTCACGTTTCTGGCTGCGGTCATATACATAATGATACTGGTTATCCATAGCTTCATTAATGCTGTCTGCCAGCGCAAGTGCAGTACCACTCGGTGCGTCTAATTTCAGGCGGTGATGTTTCTCTACGATCTCCATATCAAAGCCTGCAGCTGCAAGAACCCTGGCTGCGTCCTGAACCAGCTTCAGAAGTGTGTTGATACCAAGAGACATGTTTGCGGATTTCAGCACTGCTACCTTTCGGGATGTTTCTTCAACTTTTGCAAGCTGCTCCTGGCTTAAGCCGGTACTGCACAGAACAACCGGAATCTGGCGTGCCGCGCTGTACTCAAGAAGCTTGTCTGTTGCCTTTGCGGAAGAAAAATCAATGATCGCATCTGCCTCTACCTGACATGCGTCAATATCGGTGAATACCGGATAGCTGTTTTTTCCCTGATCCGCAATATCAATACCTGCTACGATCTCAGCATCCGGATCTTTCTCCACAATGTCGCTGATGACCTGGCCCATATGTCCGTTGCAGCCGTGCATGATGATTTTTACCATAGTATATTCTCCTTTACCTTTCGCTTACAGTCAGATCATTTAGCAAGCTTAAGGCCGAATTTCTCGATCTCTTTTGCAAGAGCCGTCTTTGTGTCCTCTTCCATCTCACAGAGTGGCATACGAAGAGGTCCTACGTTCATTCCCATAAGGTTCATAGCTGTCTTAACAGGAATCGGGTTTACTTCACTGAACAGTGCATTGATCAGTGGAAGAGCTTTCAGCTGATCCTCTGTTGCTCCCTTGGTGTCGCCGTCGAAATATTTCATGACCATGTCATGTGTAAACTTCGGTGCAACGTTGGAAAGTACGGAGATAACTCCAAGTCCGCCAAGAGAAAGAATCGGAAGTACCTGATCATCATTTCCGGAGTAAAGCTCAAGCTGTCCGTCTGCCAAAGACATCATTTTGGCGATCTGGGAAAGATCTCCTGTTGCTTCCTTGATTCCGACAATGTTCTTTACATTCTTTGCAAGGTAAGCTGCTGTAGCCGGCTGGATGTTGCAGCCTGTACGGCTCGGTACGTTGTACATGATGAGCGGAGTTTCCGGAACTGCATTGGCAATTGCTGTGTAGTGAGCGATAAGACCCTTCTGTGTAGCCTTGTTATAGTAAGGTGTTACAATAAGAAGAGCGTCTGCGCCATAGGAAGCTGCTTCCTTGGACATCATGATCGCTGTCTCTGTACAATTGGAACCTGTTCCTGCGATAACAGGCACACGTTTGTTAACTTTATCAATTGTGAACTTAATTGTCTGAAGATGCTCTCCGTGTGTCAGAGTAGAAGATTCTCCTGTTGTTCCACAGATAACGATGGCGTCTGTGCTGTTCGCGATCTGATCCTCAAGGATCTCCTCAAGTTTCTCAAAATTCACCTTACCATCTTCATGCATAGGTGTTACGATTGCAACGCCTGTTCCTTTAAAAATTGCCATTTGTCTTCCTCCTTCTTTCTTCTGTGAAATATTGCTTATTCCCGTTCCTGGTCAGTCAGCTCTGTTGTTATCGTAGTAATACTATCCACATAGGGCTTCAAAGCATCCGGAAGCCAGCGTCCGGTCATAATTATATGCATACTTTCATCCTTCTGCTTAAGCATATCGATGATCGTCTCAACTGGAGCGATTCCTTTATCCATAAGCCCGAGGATCTCATCCAACAGCAGGAAATCACACTCTCTGGTAGCAATTACCTTCCGTGCAAAATTAAGGCCATTGAGAATATTGGTTCTCTCTTCTGCCTTTTCCTGCTCGCTCAGGTCATTATAGCAGGTGTCCATTTTTTCGAAACGGAAAATCTTGAAATCAAAATTATCCAGTTCCTCAAGGAAATCCAGTTCTCTGCGTTCCCTGCCTTTGAGGAACTGTATGATGATCACACTTCTTCCCTGTGTGGCAAAGCGCAGCCCCTGGCCTACAGCCAGAGTTGTCTTTCCTTTCCCGTTCCCACAATAAACCTCTGTTATTTCTCTTTCCATGATTTTTCCTCTTACTGTTAGTAAAACCGGTAATTCCCCATTTTTATGATTTTTTTTATATTACCGCAGATTGGCTGGAAATGCAAGTGTTACCTTAATGTTCTCACCACTATTCCAAAATATATCCAATGTTACTCAACATATTCCAATTTACTTACCGAAACTTCATAGGCAATCCTTTTTTCTGTTTCGTTTTCACTAATCCGTTTCATGTACTCCCTGCTCTGGATCCTGCCCCAGATCAGTACATGCCCGCCTACTTCAAAAGCAGAAGCATATCTGGCATTTCTTCCCCAGCATATACATGGTATGTAATCGGATTTTCCGTAAGGTCGATTGACTGCCATCAGAAGATCTGCGATCTCTCTTCCCAACGGTGTTTTTCTGTATACAGGCGGTTTACAGATATATCCGTCCAGAAAGATCTGATTAACCGGCACAGTTTCTTCTTCCTCCCCAACAAACTTCACTTCCCGGGCAAAAACCGAAAGCACAAGCCGGTTTCTCTTTTCTTCATGACGGTTATAGGATCGGAACTGTCCGTGGATCTCGATATATTCTCCCACATAATCCTGTGTGATATCGATCAGCCGCTCAGACACCATCACCGGGATCCTGTCCTCCGAATCGCTGAGACGTTTTACCAGGATATCCATCATGTAAAATCCTTCTCCAAAGACCTGATGGCTGAAAGTAAACCCCGTAGCGATCCGTCCCATAACGGATACCTGATTGTTTTCAATAATTTTATCTGCCATAATAAGTAGCTCTCCTTCCTCTTCGTGTATTTCGTCTATATCAATCTATGTGCATTTGCGGTATAATATGCCTGAAAAATGAAAAACCAAAAATATTTTTTTATGTCTTGTAATCTCACCAAAATGTGATAGACTATAAATTTGGACATCATTTTTAACAAAAAAGATTACTTATATATGGAAAGAAAGGATTTGGATTATATGAAGACCAAGCGTGAAGATGTTCGTAACGTGGCCATTATCGCCCATGTCGATCACGGTAAAACAACACTTGTTGACGAGCTTTTGAAACAGAGCGGTGTTTTCCGTGAAAACCAGGAAGTCCAGGAACGTGTCATGGACTCCAACGATATTGAGCGTGAGCGCGGCATTACGATTCTCTCCAAAAACACCGCAGTTCATTATAAGGATGTAAAAATCAATATCATCGATACTCCAGGTCATGCGGACTTCGGCGGCGAGGTAGAGCGTGTGCTGAAGATGGTAGACGGCGTTATTCTTCTTGTGGACGCCTTCGAGGGTGCCATGCCTCAGACTAAATTTGTACTTCGTAAAGCTCTCGAACTGAACCTGCATGTTATTGTCTGCATCAATAAGATCGACCGTCCGGAAGCACGTCCGGAGGAGGTTGTCGACGAAGTTCTGGAACTTCTCATGGACCTGGACGCATCTGACGAGCAGCTGGACTGCCCGTTCCTGTATGCCTCCGCAAAGGCCGGCTACGCAGTTCGTAACCTTGATGATAAGCCTGAGAATATGGCTCCTCTTTTTGAGACTATCCTTGATGCGATCCCTGCTCCTGAGGGAGATCCGGACGGAGATACACAGGTTCTTATCAGCACCATCGACTACAATGAATATGTAGGCCGTATCGGTGTCGGTAAGGTTGAGCGCGGAACTATTTCCGTAAACCAGGAGCTGATGCTTCTGAACCATCATGACCCGGACAAGCACGAGCGTGTGAAAATCAGCAAGCTGTATGAGTTTGACGGTCTGAACAAGGTTGAGGTTAAGAGTGCCACCATCGGTGCTATCGTTGCAATCTCCGGTATTGCGGACATCCACATCGGTGATACTCTCTGTGCAGGAGATAATCCGGAAGCAATTCCGTTCCAGAAGATCTCCGATCCGACAATCTCCATGAACTTCCTCGTAAATGACAGCCCTCTTGCAGGACAGGAAGGTAAATACATTACTTCCCGTCACCTTCGTGACCGTCTCTACCGTGAGCTGAACACCGATGTCAGCCTTCGTGTGGAAGACACAGACACAACCGAGTGCTTCAAGGTTTCCGGACGTGGTGAGCTTCATCTCTCCGTTCTTATCGAGAATATGCGCCGTGAAGGATACGAGTTTGCAGTCAGCAAACCGGAGGTACTTTATCACACAGATGATCGCGGACGTAAGCTTGAGCCGATCGAGATCGCATATGTTGACGTTCCGGAGGAATTTTCCGGTACTATCATCCAGAAGCTCAGCGAGCGTAAGGGTGAACTTCAGGGTATGAGCACAGCAAGCGACGGAAGTGTACGTCTCGAATTCTCCATCCCTTCCCGTGGACTGATCGGATTCCGTAATGAATTCCTTACCTCCACCAAGGGTACCGGTATCCTAAATACCATGTTTGACGGATATGCACCATACAAGGGAGACTTCCCGTACCGTAAACAGGGTTCACTCATCGCATTCGAGGCAGGCGAAACTGTTACCTACGGTCTTTTCTCTGCTCAGGAACGTGGTACTCTCTTTGTCGGACCTGGCGAGAAGGTTTACAGCGGTATGGTCATCGGACAGAACGGAAAGGCCGAGGATATCGAGCTGAATGTCTGCAAGACCAAGCACCTTACCAACACTCGTTCTTCTTCCGCTGACGATGCACTGAAGCTTGTTCCGCCAAAGATCTTAAGTCTTGAGCAGGCCATTGAGTTCATCGACCAGGATGAGCTTCTTGAGGTAACACCGACAAGCCTTCGTATCCGTAAACGTATTCTGGACTCCAGAGACAGAAAACGTGCCGCATTCCGTAAGAGCTGATAGGTTTTGACTGCTATAGTTACGGTTCACCGGTAATATTTCGCATCAACCACATTTATACAACTGCCATATGGGAAGCATTTCCCGTATGGCAGTTTTTTTCTGCCGGAAAATCCGAATAGTTTTTGTTTAATTATTCTGAAATTTTTAGCAATTTCAAGTTTTTTTATTTCTTATGATTCTATACTTTACCATGGTATGATATTTTTGTTAATTATTTGTCAAAATGCCCCTTTATTTTTGTTAATTATTTATCGAATCCGCTATTGACGTCTGAAATTACTTGAATTATAATGTGTACATGATTGTTTGACAAAAGTTTAACGTTAATATTTTAACTGCATGCTGCGTTTTATCTTTTGCCCGCCCTTCATATGTATGCATGTTTTTTGTCAGTGCTGACAATTTTTTAACATGTTTTTTATGCATAATGCTGAATTTCAAAAATTTTTTTTAATGTTTTTCCAGTAATTCAGCGTTCTGCAAAGTAAAATTTACAGTATTTTCCCACGATTTTCTGTTCGTCATTTTGCACATAGCGAAAAAATTCAGAATTTGCGTTTTTTTCAGAATTTTGATACCATATCAGTATCAAGCCAGAAAATTCAATCAGATTGAATCAACAACGAAACGCAGCGCGGGGACTTACAAAAACTCTGCAGCATCTGCCGGCGAAAAAAGGATAAGCCCGCAGAACCACAGACCATTATCATATGAAAACAGGAGGATTCCACATGGCAAAGAAAGAAACTATCCCTACCATCATCGACACTCCAGAAGCCCTGACCGCGAAAATGGCTGCAATGAAAGAAGCACAGAAGATCTTTGCTACCTACACACAGGAGCAGGTTGACAAGATTTTTAAGGCAGCTGCTACCGCCGCTGACAAGATGCGTATCCCACTTGCCAAGATGGCTGTTGAGGAAACAGGAATGGGCATCATGGAAGACAAGGTTATCAAGAACCATTACGCAGCAGAGTATGTTTACAATGCATATAAGAACACTAAAACATGTGGTGTTGTAGAAGAAGACAAGGCTTACGGACTCAAGAAGATCCTGGAACCTGTAGGACTGATTGCCGCAGTTATCCCTACAACCAACCCGACCTCCACAGCAATCTATAAATCTCTTATTTCCCTGAAAACCCGTAATGCGATCATCATCAGCCCGCATCCGCGTGCCAAGAAATCCACTATTGAAGCTGCAAAAGTTGTTCTGGAAGCAGCTGTTGCCGCAGGTGCGCCGGAAGGAATCATCGGATGGATCGATATCCCAAGCCTTGATCTTACCAACATGGTAATGCAGAACGCTGATATCATCCTCGCCACCGGTGGTCCCGGAATGGTCAAGGCAGCTTACTCCTCCGGTAAACCGGCTGTTGGTGTAGGACCCGGAAATACACCTGCCATTATTGATGACAGCGCAGATATCCGTCTTGCAGTTAACTCCATCATCCACTCCAAGACCTTTGACAATGGTATGATCTGTGCTTCCGAGCAGTCCGTAACTGTTCTGGAGAGCATTTATAAAGAAGTGAAGGAAGAGTTCCTTTACAGAGGATGCTACTTCCTTAAGAAAGACGAGATCGAGAAAGTCAGAAAGACCATCCTTATCAACGGCGCACTGAATGCCAAGATCGTAGGACAGAAGGCTGCTACCATTGCTGAAATGGCAGGCGTTACTGTACCGGCTGAGACCAAGATCCTGATCGGTGAGGTTGAATCCGTTGATATCAGCGAGGAATTCGCACACGAGAAGCTTTCCCCTGTACTTGCCATGTACAAGGCCAAGAATTTTGACGACGCTGTTGCAAAGGCTGAACAGCTTGTTGCAGACGGCGGCTATGGTCACACCTCTTCCCTCTACATCAACGTAAATGAAACAGAGAAGATGGATAAATTCGAGGCAGCTATGAAAACCTGCCGTATCCTTATCAATACTCCTTCTTCCCAGGGTGGTATCGGTGACCTTTACAACTTCAAGCTTGCTCCATCCCTTACTCTTGGCTGCGGTTCCTGGGGCGGTAACTCCGTATCCGAGAACGTTGGTGTCAAACACCTTCTCAATACCAAGACTGTTGCTGAAAGGAGAGAGAATATGCTCTGGATGAGAACACCGGAAAAGGTTTACTTTAAGAAGGGCTGTATGCCGGTTGCTCTTGATGAGCTCGGTACTGTTATGGGCAAGAAACGCTGCTTCATCGTAACAGACTCCTTCCTCTACAAGAATGGCTACACCAAACCGATCGAAGATAAACTGGATCAGATGGGCATCGTTCATACATGTTTCTCTGATGTAGCTCCTGACCCGTCTCTCGCTTCCGCCAGAGCCGGTGCCAAGGCTATGACAGCCTTTGAGCCGGACTGCATCATCGCTCTTGGCGGCGGTTCCGCAATGGACGCCGGCAAGGTTATGTGGATGCTTTATGAGAATCCGGACGCTGACTTCTCCGATATGTCCATGGACTTCATGGATATCCGTAAGAGAGTTTATACCTTCCCGAAGATGGGCAAAAAAGCTTACTTCGTAGCGATCCCGACCTCTTCCGGTACAGGCTCCGAGGTTACTCCTTTCGCCATCATCACAGATCAGGATACCGGCGTTAAATGGCCACTGGCTGATTACGAGCTTCTCCCGGATATGGCAATCGTAGATACCAATAACATGATGAGCGCACCGAAGGGACTTACCCGTGCTTCCGGTATCGACGTTATGACACATGCCATTGAAGCTTATGTTTCCATGATGGCTTCCGATTACACCGATGGTCTTGCACTGAAAGCAATCAAGCTTGTATTTGAGTATCTGCCGCGAGCATATAAAGATGGCAATGACGTAGAGGCCAGAGATCATATGGCTAACGCTTCCTGCATGGCAGGCCTTGCATTCGCCAATGCATTCCTCGGCGTTAACCACTCTCTTGCTCACAAGCTCGGTGCTTTCCATCATCTGCCACACGGTATCGCAAACGCAGTTGTTCTTCTGGATGTTATGCGTTACAACAGTGCTGAGGTTCCGACTAAGATGGGTACCTTCCCACAGTATCAGTATCCGAAGACACTTGCACGCTACGCTGAGATCGGACGTTCTGTAGGTCTTACAGGCAAGAACGATGCAGAAGTATTCGAAAAACTTCTTGCTAAACTGGATGAGCTTATGAGAACTATCGAGATCCTGCCGACGATTCGTGATTACGGCGTAGATGAGAAGTATTTCCTGGAAACTCTGGATGAGATGTCCGAGCAGGCCTTCAATGACCAGTGTACCGGTGCCAACCCGAGATATCCGCTTGTATCCGAGCTGAAAGATATCTATCTGAAAGCTTACTACGGAGAAATGCCAAATAAAGAAAAGAAAAAAGCCAAATAAATGTGGAACATCCTTTTAATGAAACACAGCCGGGAGTCTATTCACTCCCGGCTACGTTTCATTTGCTTATTCCCTCTTGCAAAAGATCCCCGATACATGTCTGCATGAACAGACTGTACCGGGGATCTTTTATTCAACTGCTTTGTGATGATCGTTTATTTATTTCAAGCCATACTCTGCTGCAAGTTTCTTAAATTCAGGAAGAGAATTCACAATTGTCTCATAGGATACACAATATGCAAGTCTCACATAACCGGGGCATGCGAAGGAACTTCCCGGTACCATAAGGATGTTATATTTCTTACCTGCTTCACAGAAAGCTTTTTCGTCTTCAACCGGAGATTTTACAAAGAGATAGAAGGCACCCTGTGGTTTGATGCACTCAAATCCGCATTCTTTCAGGCCATTATAAAGTGCCTGACGATTTTTATCATAAGCTGCAAGATCAGTCTTGGCATCTACACATTTTGCAACTACCTTCTGGATCAGGGACGGTGCATTTACACAGCCAAGTGTACGGTTTGCAATGGTTGCTGCTGAGATCAGCTCTTCGCTTCCGTCTGCCTCATCAGGGATCACCAGATATCCGATACGTTCACCCGGAAGTGAAAGAGATTTGCTGTAGGAATAGCCTACAACAGTATTATTATAATATTTCGTCAGGTATGGGACCTCCACGCCATCATAAGCCAGCTCACGGTATGGCTCATCGGAGATCAGGTAGATCACGGTTCCAAACTCTTTCTGTTTTGCTTCCAGGATTGCGGAAAGTTTTTTGATCGTTTCTTCTGAATATACAACTCCGGTAGGATTATGTGGGGTATTTACGATAACCGCTCTTGTCTTCGGTGTGATTCTTTGCTCAAATTCAGCAAGGTTTGGCTGGAAGGTTGTGGTATCCGGAGAGATTTCCACAAGGACACCATCATAATTACGGACATATGCACCGTATTCCAGAAAATATGGTGCAAAAACAATCACCTCTTCTCCAGGGTTCAGGATTGTTTTCAGGATCACATTCAGTCCGCTTGCAGCACCGACGGTCATGATCAGATTCTTTGCGGAAAATTTCGTATCGAAACGTCTGTTGAGGGATTCTGCGATGGTCTGGCGTACATCCTCAAATCCTGCGTTGCTCATATATCCATGAAGAACTGTCGGATCAGTAGTGTTTACAAGCTCAATAATTGCTTCGCGGACGCTATCCGGTGCCGGTACACTTGGATTTCCGAGGCTGAAGTCAAAAACCTTATCTGCGCCATATTTCGCACGGAGGCGATTTCCTTCCTCAAACATCATACGGATGGCGGAATTATTTTTTACGTAGGGTTTCATTTTTTCTGATATCATTTCGTGTTCTCTCCTTTTATCCGATTTTACAGGGTTCCAAATCATTATTTCTACCATAGTCAGAATATGTCATACTGTCTACAATTTTACCCCGTCTTGCTTCAGCGTGTCAATACTTTGTCCAGGTAAAGTGTTTCATATTTTCCTATCTTCAGGACAATCTAGTGTACCTGTTTGTCTTCCGGTTTCGTTCGCACGATCCACACTGACAGCGTACTTCCCACCAGCGCGATCACGAATCCGGCCAGAACATCTGTCGGATAATGGACACCAAGATACAGTCTGGAAAATGCCACCAGTGCTGCCAGGACTACTGCCGGGATTCCGAATTTCTTCGGAAGCATCCGGAGCATTACCAGAGCAACGGCAAAGGACGCTGTGGTGTGACCTGACGGAAAAGAGAAATCCTTCGGTTTTGTGATCATGGGGATCAGCGCTGCGATTTCCGCAAAAGGCCTTGGTCTTGCCACTATATTTTTGAGAAGCAGGTTGGTAACGATCGCCCCGAAGATCAGGGACAAGGCTGCCGCATAACCTGTTTTTCTTGTCTTTGGGACAGCAAGAAGAACAACTGCACAGAGAATCCAGAACCATCCTCCGTTTCCCAGAAATGTAACAGATTTCATAAATGGTGTCAGCATATCCGTTCTTAAATATTGCTGGATCAGAAGAAGGATTTCTCCGTCCAGCTGTTGTATTGACTGTAAAATATTCATATACCTCTTACTGATCAGACGATACCGCAATCTGCTTTGCCAGCTGTTCATAGCCATGCAGCTGTCCGGCAGTTTACCTGGTCAAATCAGCTTTCTCCTCTTTCTTTATTTTTCAGCAGACAGAGCAGCTTTCTTTTATATCTCTGCATCTGCAGCTGTCTGATCTACCTCTTATCTATTATACTGTATTTTTCTTGATTTTCTAATAACAAAAACTAAATATTTATAAATTAACTAAATAACTGCTACTGTTCACTCCGTTCTCAGTAACACGCTTCGGGATGCACAGAATTTATGCTGATCGCATAAATTCGCACAGTATGTCTCGGGTTTTCTGTGACCTACTTCAATTACGAATATCCACTTGTCCATCAAAAAACGTCTCTGTGCTGTCAAAACACTGCACAGAGACGTCTCCTTCCCGTTACTTAAAACCTTCGTAACTGTTCAGTACCCTCGTGGGATATTACGTTCTGAACAGCTGCAAACTTTCTATATAAACTTTTCTTTTTCTTTCAGGATGGCTGCGCTTTACGCTCCGCGCTCTGCCTCCCGCTCCTTATAATGATGTGCCTCCTCCAGCATCATATCTTTCACCTTCATCAATCGGATCTGAGTACTTCTCTCATTCTCATCCAGCTTCATGGTGATATATTTAATGTTTGCCCGGGCTTCCGGTATGATGACATGCTCCAGGGCATTTACACGACGCCTTGTTTTTTCGATCTCGGAAGCCATAAGCTGACAGGCCTTTTCCACTTCTGCCAGACGAAGCATATCCGGCAGGATGTCTGCCAGAGATTTTACCGCTCCGTCCAGATCACTGGATGTAAAAGCAAAGCCATAGGAATAGATATCGTTGGCATCCGGTGTTCTTGTTTTGTATTCAAAAACAGGAATATCCACACTCATGACATTCTTTTTTCCGGTTTCCAGATAAACTTCCTGCTTGGGAGCCATCAGTGCCGTATTCAGCGTTTCCTCCGACATTCCAGCTTTTGCAATGACAAAATTGGTGTTGGCACTTCGGATACCGGCTTCTACTTTTTTTCGCAGCTCCATATTCTCCCGTACCAGATCCAGGAACTGTCTCATCAGCTCGTCCCGCTTATCCTTCAGAAGCTTATGGCCACGTACTGCAGTCACCAGCTTCTTTTTCTGCTTCGTAAGCTCCATACGGGTAGGATTCACCTGTGTTGATGCCACAAATCATCCCCCCTTTATACTTTTCCGTAATACTGATCAAGGAATTTGTCATCGATACGTTTCAGCTCGCTTCTCGGAAGAATGGAAAGCAGCTTCCAGCCGATGGCCAGTGTTTCCTCAATATCACGGTTAGCCTGATAGCCCTGGGAAACATATTCCTTCTCGAAAGCATCCGCAAATTTTGCATAGATCAGGTCAATGTCGGAGAGAGCTGCCTCACCAAGAATGGTCATCAGCTCTTTGGCCTCTTTACCACGAGCATATGCGGCAAACAGCTGGTTCATGGTGTTTGCATGGTCTGCTCTTGTCTTGCCTTCACCGATACCCTTATCCTTCAGTCGTGACAGAGACGGAAGAACATCAATGGGCGGTGTGATTCCCTTACGGTAAAGCTCACGGCTCAGGATGATCTGTCCCTCTGTGATGTAACCGGTAAGATCCGGGATTGGATGGGTCTTATCATCCTCAGGCATAGTCAGGATCGGAACCATGGTGATACTTCCTGATTTTCCTTTCTGACGGCCTGCACGCTCATAAAGAGAAGCAAGGTCTGTGTACATGTATCCGGGATATCCACGACGGCCCGGAACCTCCTTACGAGCTGCTGAAACCTCACGGAGAGCATCCGCATAGTTTGTGATATCCGTAAGGATTACCAATACGTGCATGTTTTTTTCGAAGGCAAGATATTCCGCTGCTGTCAGTGCCATTCGCGGAGTAGCGATACGCTCAACAGCCGGGTCATTCGCCAGGTTCACAAAGAGAACAGTACGGTCTATAGCTCCGGTTTCCTTAAAGCTCTCTACAAAGAAGTTTGACTCCTCAAAAGTGATACCCATGGCTGCAAATACAACGGCAAACTGCTCATCTTTTCCGCGAACCCTCGCCTGTCTTGCGATCTGTGCCGCAAGCTGTGCATGGGGAAGACCGGATGCGGAGAAGATCGGAAGCTTCTGTCCACGTACCAGGGTGTTCAGTCCGTCAATCGCAGATACACCCGTCTGGATAAACTCCTCCGGATAGCTTCTGGCCGCCGGATTCATGGGAAGTCCGTTGATATCTCTTCTTTCCTCCGGAAGGATCTCCGGGCCGTCATCAATAGGACGTCCCAGTCCGTCAAAAACACGTCCCAGCATATCGCCGGATACACCAAGCTCCATGCTACGTCCCAGGAAACGTACCTTGCTGTTGGAAAGATTGATACCTGTGGAGCTCTCAAACAGCTGCACCAGTGCATTGCTTCCGTCGATTTCCAGAACACGGCATCTTCTTGTTTCGCCATCGGCAAGCTCGATCTCACCAAGTTCGTCAAATGCCACATCTTCAACGCCCCGTACCAGCATCAAAGGGCCGGCAACTTCCTGTATGGTCCTATATTCTTTTGGCATTTTACAGGCCCTCCTTTCCCAGAAGTTCTGCAGTTTCTGCTGCCAGCTGGCGGGTTACCTTCTCATATTCTGCTGCCAGCTGATCTTCTTTTGTATATTTATAACGGCCGATCTGCTCACGTACCGGGAGTTTTACGATATCATTGATATCTGCACCCTGTTTCAGCGCATCCAGACCCGCATCATAAAATGCAAGTACCAAACGCATCATATTGTGCTGTTTTTCCAGAGATGTGTAGGTGTCGATCTCGTGGAAAGAGTTCTGGTGGAGGAAATCCTCTCGGATGGAACGGGCTGCTTCCATTTTCAGGCGGTCACCCGGAGAAAGCGCATCCATACCTACCATCTTTACGATTTCTTCCAACTCTGCCTCTTCCTGAAGAAGGGTCATCATTCTCTGGCGGAGCTTCATCCAGTCATTGGCCACATTTTCGTCAAACCATCCGCCAACGCTGTCCAGATACAGAGAATAGCTGGTCAGCCAGTTGATCGCCGGGAAATGACGTTTATATGCAAGGTTTGCGTCCAGTCCCCAGAATACCTTTACGATTCGAAGTGTCGCCTGGGAAACCGGCTCAGAGATATCACCACCTGGAGGAGATACGGCGCCGATTGCTGTCAGGGCACCCTCCCTTCCGTCTTTTCCACTGCAGATCACATGTCCGGCACGCTCATAGAACTGTGCAAGACGGGAACCAAGATATGCAGGATAACCTTCCTCACCTGGCATCTCCTCCAGTCGTCCGGACATCTCACGGAGAGCCTCTGCCCATCTGGAAGTGGAATCTGCCATCAATGCTACGGAGTATCCCATATCACGGAAATACTCCGCAATGGTAATACCCGTATAAATAGAAGCCTCACGTGCCGCAACAGGCATGTCTGAGGTGTTTGCGATCAGAACGGTACGCTCCATCAGAGACTGGCCTGTTTTCGGGTCTTTCAGCTCCGGGAACTCGTTCAGAACATCTGTCATCTCATTTCCACGCTCACCGCAGCCGATATAAACTACGATATCTGCCTCTGCCCATTTTGCAAGCTGATGCTGGATAACGGTCTTGCCGCTTCCGAACGGGCCAGGAACTGCTGCCACACCACCCTTAGCGATTGGGAACATGGTGTCAATAACACGCTGACCGGTTACCAGAGGTTTGGCCGGCGGAAGTTTTTTCTTATATGGACGGCCACGTCGTACCGGCCAGTGCTGCATCAGTGTCAGTTCTTTATCTCCATCTGCTGTGGAAAGAACTGCAACGGTCTCGTCCACGGTGAACTCACCGGATCTGATTTCTTTCAGAGTGCCCTTCATATTGGGTGGTACCATGATCTTCTGTGTAACAACGATAGTCTCCTGAACGGTTCCGAGAACATCGCCACCTTCCAGCTCATCTCCCACTTTCGCAACCGGGACGAAATTCCATTTTTTGTCCCGCTTCAGCGCAGGTACCTCAACACCTCGTTTTAGGTTGTTGCTGCCTGCTACTTTCATGATGTCGTCCAGCGGACGCTGGATTCCATCGTAAATACTTGTGATAAGGCCAGGTCCCAGTTCCACAGAAAGGGGAACTTCCATAGACTCTACCGGTTCTCCCGGGCGAAGTCCTGAAGTCTCCTCATATACCTGTATGGAAGCCTCATCTTCATGCATCTCAATAATCTCACCGATCAGACGCTGGCTGCTTACACGAACCACGTCATACATATTCGCATCTCGCATACCTTTGGCAATTACCAGCGGTCCTGCTACCTTTTTAATGGTTCCTCTGCTCATCTGAACCAATCACCTGCTTTCTTGTCACTCATTACTGAAAAGAATATCGGAGCCAACTGCCGTCTCCACAGATTTCTTTACATTTTCGATTCCTGCACCTGTATTTCCGGCAATTCCAGGTATCTGAATGATCGCCGGCATCAGCGCCTCACTGTATTTACTGATCTCAGCGGAAAGCTGGGCTGCCAGCTGTTCCGTAATATAAATAACCGCATATTCACCGGTTGCCAGACGGTTTAGCTTCTCTTTTCCCTCTGTGGGATCCTCCACCGGAAAGGTATCAAGGCCAAGCGCCGCAAACCCGTAAATGCTGTTATAATCACCCAAAACCGCGATCTTATACATACATTTCCCTTGCCCTTTCCCGGATAAACTCTTCCGGAAGGCCGCTGCGCTTTCCGGTGAGAATGATCCGCACCGTCTTGATCTCATTCTCACGGGCAAGCACATAGGCTACCAGCGGTCCCAGTGAAAATGAATTGTACAGCTGAGGGCGGATGGTCTCCATGATCTGGTTGTCACACCATCTCTCAAAAGCGGAAGCCGATTCCGCCAGTGCCAGAGCTCCGTCCCCGTATTTCGTTTCTGCCAGATAACTCATGATCTGATCCATTCCGCTGACTGCAGCGTGGATCAGTCTTTCCTTATCCAGTGTGTCACATTCTGCCATGGCTTTTTTCATGAAGTCCGAGCTTTTTCCTGTTTTGCAGGCACGGACTGCAATCCGGATATCTGCTACTGCAACCGTGGATTCCGCATACTGCCGGACGATCTCTTCTTTTGACCGTTCTCCGGCTTTTTTTATGGCATCCAGTGCTGCCTGGTCTACGATAATATCCGCAAGCTGTCCGTCTCTTGTGTGCAAAAAGGTCTCATAGGCCTCTCTTGCTACTTCCCGCATATCTTCCGGAAAACGGTCGTATTCTTTATCCTTCAGAAATTTCACCATATCCTCCCCGTCAATAGCACAGTCGCTGAAAAAAATATTCGGCGTTGTCCCATCCAGGATGCTGGCCTTCACAGCCGCTTTCAGGTTATGGAAAAGATCCTGATAAGAGAGAACGGAAAAAACAGATCGATCCGCTACCAGCGAATCCATGATCTCCCAGGTCTTTTCTCTCTCCCTGGAAAGAATGGCGTCCGCACCGGATGCAGGATCACCGTTTCCCCAGCCCTTCTCTGTAAGGATCTGAAGGCACTGCTGCTCATCCTGGCATGCCAGAAGCTGCTCGATCGCCGCCTGATTCAGAAGTCCGGTCTCCAGAACACGTATCCTCGCCACCGCATAGGCATAATCTTCACCAAACATCATTCACGCCCTCCTTTTTGCGATGGTGTTTTACGCAAACAAAATCTTTCTTACCTGATCCAGAAGCTCATCCCGCTTCTCCGCGAACATGGCATCAATAGAACAGTTTTCCTCAATGCCGCCGTATATCAGGATAAAACCTCCGTCTATGTTTCGGGTTTCACCGGAAATTTCCAGCACACCACCCTTTTTCTGTGCCAGGCTCTTTATTTCCTCACGGAAACCTGCCGGCATACGTTCCAGATCCTTTTTTGAAAAACAGATCTCTCCTTCTCTTGGAAGAAGATATTTCTCAGCCATATTCTTAAGGATCCCAAAATATTTTTCTTCATCCAGATTCTTCACACGGTCACAGGCATCTGCGATCACATTTCCGATCAGTTCCTGCTTGGCTGCAAGAACTGCGGTACGCTTCTTCATATCTGCAGCGGAAGCTGTCCGCTCTTCATAGCTTTTCACCTTTGCCCTGGACTGTTCTTCTCTCTGCTGCCGGATCTTATCTGCCTTTTCTCCGGCTTCCCTGAGGATCTCTGCGGCTTTTTTCTCCGCATCACTGATCGTAACGGCTGCAGAAGCATCGGCCTCTTCAAGAATCTGGCTTACCATCTTCTCTAATCCTGTCATGCTCTGCCCCTCCTGATGAATCAAACCTGAATTCCGCTGACTGCAAGAATGGAGATCAGAAGAGCCAGAATCGCATATGTCTCAACCATTGCAGGGAAAAGCATGGCTTTACCGAACTGCTCCGGCTTCTTGGCTACGATACCGATAGAAGCTACGGAAGTTTTTCCCTGATGGATTGCGGAAAGAAGACCTGCGATAGCAATCGGAAGACAAGCCACAAAGATCATAAGACCGGTTTCCAGGGAAATATCAGCAACACCTCCGCCCAGGATACCAACCTTGGAAAGTGCAAGGAATGCTACCAGCAGTCCGTAAATACCCTGAGTACCAGGAAGAAGCTGCAGAAGCAGAACCTTGGCAAATTTGTCCGGGTCTTCTGTTACAACACCTGCTGCTGCACGGCCGGCTGTACCAACACCGATGGCGGAACCTATACCTGCAAGAGCTACGGAAATTGCTGCTCCCAATAATGCCCAAACGATACCACTCATAATATTAATCCTCCTTAATATCTACATATTTTGTATTTTCGCGGAAGGGGTGGAACTCTTTTCCTCCGCCCTCAAAGAATTTGCCGAAAAACTCTACGTACTGTAATCGGCAGGTGTGCACGTATGCACCCAGAAGATTGATCAGAAGGTTAAAGATATGACCAATCACAAATACAAGGATAAATACGATCCATCCCAGAATACTGTCTCCCAGCATACTTCCCATCTGGTTCATAACTGACGCGATAACTCCGGTGGCAAGTCCCAGAGCCAGAAGTCTGGAGTAGGAAAGGATATCACTGACCCATCCCGTGATATTGTAAAGATCGTAGGCTCCAAGCGCCAGTCTCAGGAACGGATTCTTCTTATCTCTTCCTGACATGAAGAGAATTCCCACTGCTCCGATGATCGCCATCCATTTTCCGACCTGTATCACTGCCGGTGAAAGATTCAGATCCATCTGAGAAATAGAACGGAACATGCTGCTTGGGATAAAGATCAGGATCAGTCCCATAAGAAGCAGGAACCAAAGCACTACATCACAGAAAAAGTCAAGATATTTTCTGTCACGTAACAGCATGTAGCCCTTAAGCCCCATTCCCAGAAACATATGGATCAGGCCAAACAGCATGGAAAACACCAGAAGTCGCATCGGCTCATTTAACGGTGCAAACCATACCGGCTTCACCGTGACCGGCCTGTGCAGATATACCTTCGAAAATACATCGATAAAATCTCCGAAATATCCGCCAAACATCACGCCCCAGAACAAAGTGGACAATCCACAGTACATGAACAATCGAATGGATTTCTGCATTCCGCTTTCCATTCTGGGGAACTTCAGAAGTACTCCCAGACAGACTGCAAAGACGATCAGTCCATATGCTGCGTCTGACAGCATCAGTCCGAAAAGAAATACATAGCAGGCTGTCATGATCGTGGAAGGATCGATCTCTCCCTTTCCGGGAAGACCAAATGCTGCCAGAACCCCCTCTCCTGCTGCTCCGAATTTACCGTTCTGAAGGGCAACCGGAACATTTTCTCCCTCAGCATCTTCTGCTTCAAAAACAATATCGTACTTCTCCGTAAACCGTTTCTCCATTGCAGGAACCTGTTTCTTCGGAAGATATCCTGTCACAAAAAAAGTGCTCTCCGACTGGCGGAGCTGACCTAATACCTCATATTTCTGTGCACGGATTCGGAAATAATCGGACAAAAGCTGAAGAGAGCTCTTCCTGCCGTGAAGAGCGCATATCTGCTCCCGGATCTGTTCGGACTCTTCCTGAATGCGTACCACTTCATTCTTAAGGTTCTCCAGTTCCTGTGCCGGAACCTCTGATACCAGCTGTGCCGGTCTTGCAAATCCCTGCATCCGAAGCGCTTCTTCCAGTTCCTGCGCCTGTGCTTTCAGGCAGACAACCACCAGGCTCAGCTTACCGGCGTCATTTAAGATTTCCCGGATATCGAAGGCTTCAAGCTGTGGTGCATCCGCTGCCAGCTGGCTGTATACCTGATCCAGAGTTATATTTCCGTCAATACTTCCCACAAGTACCGCTGCTTTCGCTGTACCTCCGAAGTTCATCGGAATATCCAGCTTCAGCCATGGAACAAGAGCTGCTTCCTGCTGTTCCAGCTTAACTGCCGCCGCACTGTTCTCTGTAAGCTTCTTCCGGTATCCCTGTATTTCTCTGGCTGTTCTCAGGATTTCTTCCTGATCCCGGATAGCTTCTTCCTCCTGCTTCCTTCCGATCAGCGGTTTCCCTGCCAGGGATGCCAGCATGGATTGCTTTTCCTTTGAAAATTCATCCAGTATTTCGATTGCCTGATCACAAAGGGATGCGTTCTTCTCAAAGATCAGCCGGGCATTCATGGTATCCATCGTCTTAAGCTCCGGATCCAGCTCCGCTGCATCGATCTCCAATACTCCAATTGACTGCAGTTCTTCCAATATGGCCTTACGGTTCTTTTTCATTGCGCAGATACTGATTCGCTGCATCTGCAATACTGCCATTTTCGCACTCCCCCTCTCAGAACAAACTGTCCATTACTGCCTGGATAGCCTGCTCGTGCTTCGACTCCGCTTTCTTTTTCAAAGCTGCAAGCTCCTCCTCTACTTGTCCAACGACAGTGTTCTCTGTACTGTGTGCACGTTCCTCGGCTGCTTTCATATCAGATGCCGCCTGTTCGCCGGCGGCTGTTTCCGACTTTCTGATAATATTCTCTGCCTCTTTCTCAGCTTCGCTGATGATACTCTGTGCACGAACGGATGCATCCTTTATCTTCTGCTGCGCTTTTGCCTCCGCCTCTTTCACTGCCTTGATCGTTTCCTGGATCATCTGATCACCGCCTCTCTGCATATCCAAATTGTACCACAATCACTTTTTTAAAACAACGTTTATTATGCAATTTAACAAGAAATTTATTTGTATTGTGTCAAAAACTCGTCATATATGTTATATTTTTGCCATTTTTTCGCACACTTTTTATTTGTTTATTCTATTCATATTTTTTATTTTTATTCAAAAAAGCCATCAGCCCGATGAAAATGTTCTTTACATCTTCATCGGACTGATGGCTTTCAGTTATGAACAGGTGATAAATGTGAACTGCCTCATCCGACCAAATTACAAATTATCTGTTAATTATACAGATAATTTGTAATGTCTTCGCTTTTGATATTCTCAGCATCGATCCATACCGGATCAAGTAAAACCTTCTTATCAATCTTTGTTTCCTTCTTCGGTGCAGTAGACTGAATAGCCGCCCACATGGTCTGATATCCCATCGCATAAGGATTCTGGGAAAGCACTCCCAGTTCTTCCCCTTTCTGGATTGCTTCCTGCTGTTTGCTGGTTGCATCTACGCCTACCATAGCAACTTTATTTTCTCCTGTGTCCTTATTTACCTCCAGAAACATTTCAGAAACCTCGGCATTGGTGCAGAAAACACCATCCAGTGCCGGATATTTATCCAGAACTTCCTTCATGGCTTCCTTCATATCATCAACCTGGTCAGAATATACTGTTTCCACCACTTTAATATCCGTATAATTTGCAATATTATCCAGAAATCCCTTTACACGTTCCTGAGCGCTCTGTGTTTTCTCCTGTGCAGAAAAAACAGCCACATTTCCCATTTTTCCAATGGCGCTGCCAAGCTTATATGCTGCATATTTGCCGATCTGTGTATTGTCTGTTCCACGGAAAGCTCTGACCAGCTTCGTATCACTGACATTGGAATCAAATGCGACCACCGGAATTCCGTTCTCTTTCGCTGCTTCCAGCTGTGCCTGACAGGAATCCATGTCTCCGGCAGAAAGACACACTACAGATGGATTCTCAGCGATCACTGCATCAAGAGTATTGATCTGACTTTCTACGTCCTCTTCATCATCTGGACCCTCAAAGGTCATCGTGATCTGCTTGTCTTTTTTGAAACCGTACGCCTCATTTACGTCCTTGACAGCAGCTTCCATTCCTTCTTTTACTTTATTCCAGAACTCACCTTTTTTGCTTTTACTGACAACAGCTATTCTGGCACCTTCTTCAATAGAAAGAGTGTCATCGATCTCAGGGATCAGCGGGCTTTTTTCTTCTTCCACTTCGGTTGCTTCAGGGGTTTCCTGGACATCTGCTACAAGCGGTGCAACAAGCTTTTCTACTTCTTCTTTCTGACAGCCTGTCAGCAGGGTTGCCACAGCCAACAAGGCTGCTGACGCTACTGCAGCTCTTTTCATTGTAATCTCCTCTTCCTCGCTGGTTACTGTTCTTTATCGTCTGCCTTGTCCGTCCACAGTAACTTATACTTTACAAAAAACTTACATTTGGTTACTTGCTTTTTACATTATACACTTTTTCGTATTTCCGTCCAGAGTTTTTACATTTTTTTCACAAAATCCAGAAACGCGCTTCCCTGTGGCTCTGTTTCAAACTTCATCATTTTTCCTGTTCTGGGGTGTTTGAATTCCAGACAACTGGAACAAAGTCCCAGTGATGTACCTTTTTCTCCTGAAGGATTATATTTCCGGTCTCCCAGAAGGGGGATTCCCTCATGAGAGAGCTGCACACGGATCTGATGATGTCGACCTGTTTCCAGCCTGATCTTAAGAAGTGTCCGGGATTTTCCGTTTATCTCCTGCTGATCCAGAACTTTATAGTGAAGGATCGCTTTTTTTGCTCCCGGTGTATTGGCAGACACAACCTGAGACATGTTGGCTTTTCCATTTTTTTTCAGATAGTCTGTAAGAGTCCCTTCTGAGTTCTTTGCTTTTCCCTCTGTTACTGCCAGGTAATATTTTCCGGCGCCTCCTGCCATCATCTGTTTACTCAAATTTCCTGCTGCTTCGGATGTTTTCGCAAATACAAGAATGCCTTCTACCGGCTGATCAAGGCGATGTACTACTCCCAGATATGGGATCTTTCCCGGTGTTTTTTTTACCAGATAATTTTTCAGGGCACTTTCCATGTCCATTGTTCCTATTTTTGCTGCCTGCACCGGCATTCCTGCTGTTTTTCTGCACACAAGGATTTCTTTGTCTTCATATAAAATATTTTCTTCAATCTGATAATTCCACATATTTTCTCATCTTACTTCCTTTCTCACAGAAGTATAACTGATGATGTTTTTGATGGCAACTGATAAATATAACTGTTCGGAAAATCTCTGATTGAAAATTTTGATCTCTGATCGGATCATATTATTTTATCTAGGGCTTTTCGGAACGATTATATACTTAACATATGCAATCTTATATACACAACGAGACGGTCATCACTTTTTTTACTTTTACAGTTTCCAAAAATGATGACCGTCTCAACACTCTTCGTTATTCAATTTTTCTTCCTCTTCGTTCTTTCGAATAAAGTTTTCTTGTTATACTTATTACATTTATCAATCGAAATCTCTGATTTTATATACTTTATAAAATAATTTCGATTCTCTTTATTCAATTTTGAAATTTTTCTTTTTCAGATTCTCTCTTCTTTTTTATTTCCTGCTCATAAACGACTGATATATGTAAGTATATCTCTTCGATTACTTAGAAAGTTTTATAGATTGGAAATCATCTTTTACGATGTTTGATTTCCTGTTTATCTGAAGAATTTCGGTGGTTATACTTTTTCCTGTTCACTAAACAATTCTGGACTTAACTTCTTAAATTCAAAACCATTTGTTATCTCTGTACTTTGTGATCTGCTGATTCAAATCGACCTACTGGGATTTTCTCCTCTGCAGTTCTTTAAAGTATCCTGGAAAAAAGTTCCTGCCCGATTCTTCTGTTTTTAATATCCTCTCAGATATTCTTCTGATGCAAAGCTTCAATCCATATCCTAATGGTTCTGATATGCATTTCAAAGTATCGTTCTCATCTTCACGTTTGTTCTTGGAATCTCTTCTTTCCAACGAACCGGTGAGTTGAGGGTTTTACTCTTTCGGGAAACATTTCTTTACATATTTCCTGAAATCTTTGTATCAGGTGTGTGACAGTTGTTCAATATGAGTTACCGATTCTATATTACCTGAAATACTGATTTCCTTTTGTTTCTGATTTCTTAAAATATAAGTAAGATTTAAGAGGATCTTATTTATATTTCATAAAAGAAACTTCTGTTTTCTTAAGGTGTATCATATGTGATCTGTATCAGGTCTTTCTTGCAGGAAATTCGGTTCCTGTCACTCTCATATTGATGATGGTGTTTGTTCATGTTCCCACTGGAATCACCTTTTCCTTTCTTCATCCTTCATGTGCATCTATGCTATGAATTGAATGATTTTCTTTTTTTATTTTTCTCTTGTTGTTTTTGATGGTCTTATAATAACATCGTCGCTGACATTTGTCAATACATTTTTGTGTTTTTATGCTATTATTTTTATTTATTTGTTTTGTTAGGTGTTTATATTTTATAATTTGTTTGTATTTTTTATTATTTTCTGTTAATTTATGCTATTGTGAAGTTGTGAAGAACGGGATGGTATGTTGCGAACGGACGGTCGGGAAGGACGGGAGGGGCGGGTGAGGCTTCGGAGGTCTAGTGCTTCTTAGGCTGCGGGGATTCTGCTAAAACCGCTGAAAAAATCCCAGAACTCGCTGACGCTCAAACAGCTGGGATTTTTCCAGCAACGCAGCCTCCCCGCGGCCTAAGAAGTACTACGACTCCTGCAGAGTCACCCGCCCCGCCCGTCCTTCCCGCCCTGACTTTCGAACATGGAGAATTAGTTAGAAAAGTTTCTGTGTGACTGTATTGGCCCTGCAAACATTGCAATGTTTGTACTTTGCAATGTTCGCAGGGGATTGAGATAAACTTTATTCGAAAGAACGAAGAAGAAGAAAAATTGAATAACGAAGAGTGTTGAGACGGTCATCATTTGTTGAGCTTTTCTTGATATTTTTACCGAGGCTGGGGTTTGTCTCTGGGAATGTCAGCGTGAGGTGTCCTGTGGGGAGCAGGAGCTTCGGAGTGAGCCTTTGGTCATACTTGGCGGCTGAGGTGACCTGTGGAAAGGTATTCTGCGGATACAGGCCGCAGAATAAGGCCCATCTGTCTGAGCCAGGTACGCATCAGCGTACATGGCGAGTTATGGGCCGGCCTTTTCACAGGTTGCCTCAGACGCTTAGTATGACCAGGCGAAACGACAGCCCCTGCTCCCCACAGGACACCTCACGCGTCCGCATCGTCATAAGTATCCACAACCACACCTCTAAAAGTAAAAAAGCAGACCGGCAACCTTGATCAAAATGGTCACCAGTCTGCAAAACAATACGGAAATTCTTAAATTACTATATTCCTCTCTGCAGCATATTCATGAACACAGCTCCAACGCCTTCACGCTCTGCATATGTTCAATCCCTGCATCTATTTACGATTATAATTGATCAGACAACCCTTAAGGATAATCTCTCTCTCATCGTCTGTCAGCTCACCCAGAGTTACCTCGAACTCCTTCAAAGAATCACCTTCAACGGTATAGCCCTTGATCACATCTGCTTTTTCCTCAACCGCCTTGCGGATTCCCGGGAAGAACAGATAATCACCGTTCTTGAACGGAAGATCTCCGGACGGGATCAGGAATGGAAGCATACCCCAGTTGATCAGATTGGAACGATACCTCTTGGTTGCATACTCATTGGCAATGTTTGCCCAGCCGCCAAGTACCTTCTGACAGGATGCAGCCTGCTCTCTGGCAGAGCCATCGCCCGGTTTCACTGCAAAGATGGTACTTCCTACGCCAAGGTTGGTCTTATCTACATCCGGATAAGTCTTGTTGATGGTTTTAATAACCGGTTTCAGTTCCGGAACAGCCTCTGCCGGGCAGCTACCTGCCTGGATTGCCTTCTGTGCTGCCTGGATCTCTTTTGCACGGCCAACGTAAGCCGGATCCTTTCTGGACAATGTAAACTCTGCAAGTCCAAGCGGGTTGGAACGGTAGGAGGATGTCTCACCGGACGGGATCAGCTCGTCAGTGGTAGTAACTGGATCGTGAATCTCAGAAACAACCTTCAGGATCAGGTTGTCTGCAAGTGCAGCCATCTCCGGCCAATCTTTGATATTCGGTCCAAACTGGATTTCTACGCTTGGATCTGCCACGCCCTTGCTGTCAAATACACGGTTCTCGTAGATAGACTTATCGAAGTAGTATTTATGCTCGGAATAGCTTCCGTCAAACTCCTCTGCTGAGGTAAGGAATCCCTTGTTTGCTGCTGTAGCTGCAATGGAACGTGCATCCATAAGTGCAACAGAAGAGATCTGACCGTTCTGGATCTTGGAGCCTTCACGGTTCGGGAAGTTTCTGGTTGTATGACGGATACTGAATGCATTGTTTGCAGGTGTATCTCCGGCACCGAAGCACGGTCCGCAGAATGCAGTTTTCACAACTGCGCCTGTTCCGATCAGTTCTGCAAGAACACCGTTCTTAGCCAGCTCCATGTAGATCGGAGTACTTGCCGGGTATACACTTAAGGTGAAGGCATCATGGCCGATATTTTTGCCCTTGAGGATATCTGCTGCTGCACAGATATTCTCAAATCCGCCACCTGCACAGCCGGCAATGATTCCCTGCTCAACATAAAGCTTGCCATCAACTACCTTATCTCTCAATGTGAACGGAATCTTTCCGTCAAGGCTTACCTGTGCTCTCTTCTCCACATCTGCAAGGATATCGTCAAGGTTTGCCTTCAGCTCATCGATGGTGTAGGTGTTACTCGGGTGGAACGGCATTGCGATCATTGGTTTGATCTCACTGAGGTCGATCTCTACACAGCCGTCATAGTATGCAACGTTGCCCGGTTTCAGTTCTTTGTAATCCTCCGGTCTTCCGTGGATCGCATAAAATTCCTCGATTTTCGCATCTGTCTGCCAGATGGAGGAAAGACATGTGGTTTCTGTTGTCATAACATCAACACCGATACGGAAATCTGCGCTTAAGCTGGCAACTCCTGGTCCAACGAACTCCATAACCTTATTCTTCACATAGCCGTTGGCAAAAACCTCGCCGATGATGGCAAGCGCAACATCCTGAGGTCCCACACCCGGACGTGGAGCACCTTTCAGATAAATAGCAACTACGCCTGGCATATTAATATCGTATGTCTGGCAGAGAAGCTGTTTTACAAGTTCCGGTCCGCCCTCTCCCATAGCCATGGTTCCAAGTGCTCCGTATCTTGTATGACTGTCAGAGCCGAGGATCATCTTTCCGCCGCCTGCAAGCATTTCTCTTGCAAACTGATGGATAACTGCCTGATGAGGCGGTACATAAACTCCGCCGTACTTTTTGGCACAGGTGAGACCAAACATGTGGTCATCTTCATTGATGGTTCCGCCTACTGCACAGAGGGAGTTATGACAGTTGGTCAGTACATATGGTACCGGGAACTTCTCAAGTCCTGAAGCTCTCGCAGTCTGGATGATTCCTACAAATGTGATATCATGGGAAGTCAGTTTATCAAATTTGATCTGAAGCTTCTCCATGTTATCAGATTTATTGTGAGCCTTAAGAATAGAATATGCGATGGTATTCTTAGCAGCCTCTTCTTTCGCTACAGGCAGATCAGCCTGGTTCTCGGGAATGATTTCCTGTCCGTTCTGAAGATAAACGCCGGTATCGTAAAGTTTCATTTCGGTTCCTCCAATCTGTAATGATTCTTTTTTTCATAATTTCGTTTATTATAGAGGATTTTTACACATTAGTCAATAAAAGTGAGCATACCTGGTGCATTGTTTTGCGTACAAGCGTTGCTGTCCTGTGCTTTACTTTCCCTGCAAAATCCGCTATACTGAAGACCATATCGGACGGATATTTATATTCTGCCGGCTGTGGCAGTTTCAATACGGAGGTACTGTTTATGTTTCGTTTATGGGGAAAAATATGGAAAGACAATCGCATGCTTCAGGACACCGTTGTCTGTGATGACAGCGATGATACCAGAACCCACAAGATTTTTCACGGACTTGAGGAAATCTGCTATCAAATGGATCTGGGAAATCCTATCTGGCTGGATGCCACGGTGCGGGATTTCAAAAAGCATGATAAGGCCCGTTTTTATCAGGATAATTTCATTGAACATATTGAATTCGACTACCTGGAGATCCAGGTGATCGAGGAAGACTGAGTAACATGTAAAAGGACGCAGGAAAGCCACGAATGCTTATCCTGCGTTCTCTTTTTTTAAAAATTCCCAATCTGGGAGGTATATTCATCAATGCGCTCCAGCAGCTCCTGATTGGAGTAGTTTGTTTCTCTGCATATATAAGCGCAGAGCATTTCTGCGGCAAACATTCCTGCTACATAGGAATTATAGAATTCACTGCTGTCGCCTCTGGCCGTCAGTACCACGTCCGCAAACTTGGCTGTTTCACAGGTAGGCTTGTCTGTCAAAAGGATAATGGATGCCCCCTGCTTATGTACCATCTCAGCAGTGAGATACATCAGCCTGGAATACCTGGAGTAGGTGATAAAAACAGCAGCATCACCTTTTTTCAGATCACTGGCAAAATCAAACATGTTCTGTCCATGACTTCCGTAATTATATACATGAGGAAGTGTCTGTCTGAGGATCGTATTCAAAAATTCTCCCACACAGGTTGATCCTCTTGAGGAAAAAATATATTTCACATCGCTGTTGATGAGGATACTGGTGGCTTTACGGTACTGTTCTTCGGTATTGCCGGCGATGGTACTCTGGATATTGCTGAGAGTATAGGCACATACCGTATCCTGAACCGTTGCCTTGTGCTCCTTTTTCTTGATCGCCTCGATACGTTCCGCAGGAATGAGGATTCCGGCATCCACATCCCTGGACTGTTCCGCATAGCTCTCCCTCAGAAAATTCTGAAAGTCCGGATACCCGGTAAAGCCCAGTGTCTTGGTAAGCCGGATCACGGAGGAATAGCTCACATTCAGCACCCCGGCCAGCTCTGTTGACGTCATAAAACAGCATTTCTGCAGATTTTCAAGAACATAGTCTGCAACTTCTTTTTCCTTTGGTGTCAGCTGTGCTGAAATGATCAGCTTCTGTAACTGATTTTCCATGAAATCTCCTCCTGGTCTTACTGATTTTATACTTGATACATCTGTCGTAAAGCAGTAAATCGAATGTTCACATTCTATTCTGTTATACACTGTTTTTATTTTAACATATGGTTATGTAAAAGCGCCCAAAAGAATATAAATATTTTTGTATATATTTTAATGAATAAAATTATTTACTACTCAAATTCATTATGATATACTCTGTTCATCAGATGAATAATATTATTCTTAATACCAAAATTAAAAATATTTATTTTCAAAGGAGTGGTAACAATGGCAGATAAAAAGTATAATCCATACGACAATATGCTCTCTGTCCTGAAGCAGTCTGCAGAGGCACTTGGTCTCAGTTATGAAGATTACGCAACACTTTGCTACCCGGAACGTGAGCTTAAGGTTTCTATCCCAATCCGTATGGATGACGGTTCTATTAAAGTATTCGAGGGATACCGTGTTCAGCATTCCAGCGCACGTGGACCGTGCAAGGGCGGCATCCGTTACCATCAGAATTCCGACATGGACGAGGTAAAGGCACTTGCAGCATGGATGTCTTTTAAATGTGCTGTTGTAAATATCCCTTACGGCGGCGCCAAGGGTGGTATTAAAGTTGACCCCTCCAAGCTTTCCAGAGCTGAGCTGATCCGTCTGACTCGTCGTTATACAACCCGTATCCTTCCGATCATCGGACCGGATAAGGATATCCCAGCTCCGGATGTTAATACAAATGGTGAGGTCATGGCATGGATCATGGATACCTACAGCATGTTCACAGGCCATACTGTTCCGGGTGTTGTTACCGGTAAACCGATCGAAATCGGCGGTTCTGTCGGCCGTATAGAAGCTACCGGACGCGGAGTTACCATCATCGCTTATCAGTGCATGGAAAAGAATCATGTTGATCCTGCACACGCCGCTATCGCTGTTCAGGGTATGGGAAATGTAGGCGGAACTGCCGCTGAGATTTTTTATAAGAATGGTCAGAAGGTGGTTGCTGTCAGTGATTACACCGGTGGTCTTTACTGTGAGAACGGACTTGATATTCCTGCGATCCGCAAATTTATTTCCGAAGGAAATACTCTTGATAAATACGAGGCAGAGGGCGTTTCCCACGTTACAAATGACGGCCTTATCACCTGCAAATGTGATGTTCTGATCCCGGCTGCCCTTGAGAATCAGATCACAGAAGATAACGCCGGACGCATCCAGGCAAAACTGATCATCGAGGCTGCCAACGGACCGACTTCTGTTGAAGCTGACGAGATCCTGAATTCCAGAGGAATCATCGTATGCCCGGATATCCTTTCCAATGCAGGCGGTGTTGTTGTTTCCTACTTCGAGTGGGTACAGAACATCCAGAACCTTACATGGGATCTTGATGAAGTTAACAAGATGCTTCAGAAGATCATGCTTACTGCCTTTAATGAAGTTTATGCTCTCAGCCAGGAGAAAAATGTAACGCTCCGTATGGCAGCTTACATGGTTGCGATCAAGAGGATCACCACAGCCGGCAAGCTCCGTGGCGGCCCGATCTCCATGGGTTGAGGCGGTATAGCTGATAAATTCCTTATCTTACACAACTGCATACATAAAAGAACTCTCCGGCGGATACAAAGAATCGTATCTGCCGGAGAGTTTTTTTGTAAGTATATATTTCGTCAAGCGGATATCCTCAAGCCCTCCGCTGCTTATTGCTTATTGCTTTTCGCAATTGAGGCAGGGGACTTACCTGATTCGGTTAATCTGCAGCATTTCTGGAAATCACTGCATCCGCTCTCCTTATTCAGGAATATCCTTATGCGCATGTCAGTATTTTCTCAGATATAACAGGTTCTGTTCTTACTCTGCATTCATAAATTCCCGTATGATCTCCCGCATGATCTCTTCCTCCTCCGGAGAAAGCATCTTGCTGAAGTGGCTTCCGGTAGCAGCCGTCTGACGGATACTTCTGGTGATCTTATCTACGATCTCTTCCTGCAGAACAGGATCCGGTTTTTCTGCGACCGGTACTTCCTCTACCCAGGTACGGACCTGTTCCACATAATCTGCAAGAGAAGCCATCACAAGCTCTTCCTTATAAGAAAAGTCCAATGCCTGACGAAGAAGAAGCAGTACTACCGGCACTGCTGCCCCTATATAGAGATAAAGCATAGGCAATCCTTCCCTGTATCCCAGTCTGCTGTTGAGAAAAACAGACAGTCCCAGAAGAAATGTACAAAACAGTGACGGATACCACACAAATCGGTTCATCCGATGCCAGAGCCTGTCCCTTGACTTCCACAGGTTCAGCCATTTTTCTTTCAGATTCTGTAATCGCTGCGTATTTCGGATCATTCTTCGGTAGGTAAGGTTTGTTGCCAGCATCCCCAGACCGCCGATACATCCCATGGATGTCATGACGTAAAGCGGGATGTTCAGCTTCATGATCATCTCCAGCATAAGCCCTCCCTTTTTCACTGCCGCACAGTGCCTGAGCGTACTTTCGTTCTATAGCTGCACTGCTCATCGCCTTAGGAATATTATACTTCTATATAACTTAACTGGAAAGAATTTTCGTTCGTCAAATGCTGCCCCTGTTTTCGGTCTTTTTACATTTCCTGCAGTGCTTTGACTACATTTTCAAATTTCATGAAGTGAGAAGCCTTTACGAGGATGGTATCTCCAGGTTTCACATATGTGTTCAGGTTCTTAAGAAGGCTTTCCAGATCTTTTTCCCGGATGACTGTCAGGTCCGGATTGGTCTGAGATGCTTTTTCCGCGATATGGGCTGCAAGTGGTCCTACGCAGATGCATGCATCGATCCTGCACTGACCTGCATGAACGCCTACACCTTCATGAAGTGCAGCTTCATCAGTTCCAAGCTCACCCATATCGCCAAGGATGGCAACCTTTCTTCCAAGTCCGTCCTGAAGAACATCCAGGGAAGCCTTCATGGACATGGGATTTGCGTTGTAGCAGTCATCTACGATCATGAATTTATCGGTCTCGATCATATTGAATCTTCCGCTGACCGGTTCCAGGCTTTCGATGCCATTTTTGATCTGCTCTGCATTCAGTCCGTAAAGTCTGCCCACAGCTGCTGCTGCCAGTGCATTGGATACCATATGACGTCCCGGCATTGGAATATCTACATGAAATGTCTGGAGTTCTCCGTTCTCTGCCATTTTTCCCTTCAGACAGATGTCACAGCTCATTCCCTTCAGGCCACGGCTTTCCACATTTTCACAGGTAACAGAAGCATTTTCTCCGTTTCCGAAAAATACCGGCTGCATACCGTTGTATTCCTTTACTGTGGAGAGCTTATCATCATCACCGTTTAGTACGATATTTTTCTTCACATACTGAAAAATCTCTGTTTTTGCCTTCAGGACGCCGTCTCTGTCCCCAAGGTTTTCCAGATGACAGGTTCCGATGTTTGTGATCACGCAGGTGTCCGGTTTTGCGATCTTTGCAAGACGGGTCATCTCACCGAAATCACTGATTCCCATTTCCAGAACTGCGATCTCATCTTCATCACGAAGGCGGAATACTGTCAGGGGAAGTCCCAATTCATTGTTGAAATTCCCCTGAGTTTTCAGTGTACGGTATTTTTCCTTCAGCACAGAGGCAATCACCTCTTTTGTGCTGGTCTTTCCAACGCTTCCTGTGATTCCCACAACAGGAATATCAAGCTGCTCCAGATAAAACTCCGCAATGTCTTTTACTGCCTGAAGGGAGGAGACTACCTGGATATACGGATGATCCACTCCTTCAAGAGTTCTCTCGGATAAGGTTGCAAGTGCACCTGCTTCCATTACCTGCGGAATAAAACGGTGAGCATCCACACGCTCTCCTACTACCGGTACAAAAAGACCTCCTTTTTCCACCTTACGGCTGTCAGTTGTGATCGCAGTCACTTCCTCCTGAAGTTTTTCCTGCGGGCCGTGGTAAATACCATTGCAGATTTTTGTGATATTTTCCAATGTAAGATTTTTCATGAATAAAATCCTTTCTTTTGCCAGAAACTCCTCCTGTCAACAGGAGGAGTTACGGTCAGATATTTTATTTTCTGTATTTCTTAAAAGAAATGCGAATCAGTTCTTCACAGAGGTCCGGATAGTCGATTCCCAGGACCTTTGCTTCCTGCGGGATCAGACTGGTGGGTGTCATTCCCGGAAGTGTGTTTGCCTCCAGGCAGTACATATCACCGTTTTCTTTCATCATGAAGTCAAAACGTGCATAACCCTCAATACAGAGAGCCTTTGCGCCAGCTTCCGCATAATGCTGCATTTTCTCAGTCAGTTCCGGTGAGATCTCAGCCGGACAGGTTTCTACTGTGGAGCCTGCCTGATATTTGTTTTTGTAATCATAAAAGCCCTGCTTCGGTGCGATCTCGATGATCGGATAAGCCTTTCCGTCTACAACTGCAACGGAAAACTCACGGCCCCTGATATACTCTTCAACAACTACCTCATCTTCATAAGAATAAGCACCATCAATGGCATCCTCATATTCCTTCTGATCGTTTACAATATAAACACCTACGCTTGAACCACCGCAGCATGTTTTTACAACAACAGGAAATTCCATACCAAGATCATGGATGTTTCTTGTGCAGTTTTCTTTCAGCATGGAAACGCCCTTCGGTGTCGGTACCTGATCCATGAGAAAGATCTTCTTAGTGAGACCCTTATCCATAGCAAGGGCACTGCTTAAATATCCGGTTCCTGTGTAACGGATTCCCAGAAGATCGAAGGTTGCCTGAACCTTTCCATCCTCTCCGTTGGAACCATGAAGTCCCATAAATACAATGTCTGCTGCCTGACACAATTCCAGTACATTCGGTCCGAAAAAGCTTCTTCTTGTGCGTTTGATCTCTTCGATATCATCATCGAAGCTTCTCATATACTCTGCCGCAGAATCTACCTCATAATCTTTATCTCCAAAGGGCTCATCCCAGTCCACCGGCTCCAGTCCGCAGAAAATATCTACAAGAATGGCATTATGGCCTTTTTTACGAAGTGCCTTGCAGACACCTGTTCCTGTTACGATGGAAATCTCTCTTTCTGTACTGGTTCCGCCTGCCAATACAACGATATTCATACTTTCATCTCCCTTGATGATCTTATGTTTTCTTTCTTCGTATTCTTTTAATATTTCTTTTAATCTCTTATTCATAAACTACGATTGGTACTCCTACACTAATATTATTATAAATGATTGCCGCCTTATCCTTCGGGGTGTTTACACAGCCATGAGAACCATTTGTGATATAAATCTGCCCGCCATACTGTGAACGCCAGCTTGAGTCATGGATTCCGACTCCTCCGGAAAACGGCATCCAGTATGTAACCGGTGATGCATATCCAGGTCCTTTCAAAACTACCGGTGAACGCATGGCATCCAGTGCAAAGCATCCGGTTGGTGTGGAATGGCCCTTTCGGACACAGCCGGTAACTACCGGTGTATCTACCAGAAGCTGTCCATCTTTATAGAATACCATTCTCTGGTTGGTCAGGTCAATCTCTACATATGTATTTCCTATATCATTGGTATCTCTGCAAAGTCCACTGTAAGCATAAGCCGGCTGTCTCACTTCTGTGGTTCCTGCAAGAATGGCATTATAAAGCCATTCAGTCTCTGCGGTCTGATCGATAGCCCATCCGTAATCACCGCCCTTGATGGTTTTCTGTCGGCCATCGTAGGTGGTAAATGTCCTCGTGCAGCCAAAGGTATCATATTTATATCCCAGGCTGTTCACATAAGCTGCAACCTGGTCTTTGTTTACTATATAATCTCCGTTTGCGTCCCTGACCAGCCAGTCTTTGATGGTATTTCGGTCAAGCTGTTCAGACCGGTCCGAAAAATCATAGGTGATCACGCAGCTGGTAAGCTTGTTCATCTGGTCACAGTCTTTTTTCAGAGCTTCATCGTCTTTATATATCGATGGTTTTTTGTAGCAGTTTTTCTTTTCCAGACTGACTGCTTTGTCTCCTGCGGAAACAGCTGCACGGATCACCTTCTGAACCTTTTTTGTATCCAGGGTCGTTCCTTCTTTTTCCGGCTGGATCTCGTAGGTTTCGCCATTATCCTTAATGCATGCGTCTTCAGGCTTTTCCATATTGTCCTTCTGCATGCATTTCAGGTTCTTCACAGCCTCTGTCAGCTTGTTCTGATCTTCATAAGCAGTATCCGCTGCCAGTGTATATTTTTTCTTCTGATTAAAAGCAAGGAACCATTTGTACCGGTCCTGTTTCCTGATCAGCTTTTTGGCTCCGCCATCCGGCTTGTAGACCAGGCTGGCTTCTTTTGCGGTAATGCTCTCTTTTCCGTTGTTTCTTGTCTCAACGGTAAGGACATATGCCTGCACTTCCTTTGCAAGAAGTTTTTCTGTTTCATCCGCAGTTTTATAAGAGCAGTTAAAACCATTAACCTGAGATCCCGGCAGAAAATGATCTGTAAAATAGTGTACACCATATCCATAAGCCCCTGCTGTAAGGATCAGCAGGATCATGATCAGTGCAATGACCAACTTTTTGCCTGTTTTCATTTTTTCTTTTTCCTCATCCATGAGCTCTCTCCAATAGTTATGACTGCCCGGTATTACGCATGCTGAAATACCGGGCAGTCTGATGTGATCGATTTATTTCTCCAGAAGTTTTTCCACACTTACAAGCTTCACACAGAGAACAAATACCTCTGCTGCCTTGCCAAGTTCCTCAACGCTTGGGTAGCTTGGCGCAATACGGATATTGCTGTCTTTCGGGTCCTTTTCATATGGATAGGTTGCGCCGGCTCCAGTCATAACAACGCCTGCTTCTTTTGCTTTGGCAACGATGGCTTTCGCACAGCCTTCCATAGAATCAAAGGAAATGAAATATCCGCCGTGAGGTTTGGTCCACTCACCGATTCCAAGTCCATTAAGTTCTTTATCCAGTGTTGCGAGAACAAGCTCGAATTTCGGACGAAGGATGTCTGCGTGTTTCTTCATATGCTCATGCAGTCCGTTGATATCTTTGAAGAAACGAACGTGACGAAGCTGGTTCAGTTTGTCGTGTCCGATAGTCTGTACAGTCATGTATTTGCGGAAGTCATCCAGGTTCGCTTTGGATGCAGCAACTGCTGCGATACCGGAACCAGGGAAGCTTACCTTGGAGGTAGAAGTAAATTTATAAACAATGTCCGGATTTCCTGCTTTTGCACACTCATCAAGAATCTCAAGAAGGAAATCCTGATTGTCATCATAGAGATGATGGATGCTGTAAGCGTTATCCCAGTAAATACGGAAGTCCGGTGCGGCCGGCTTCAGATGCGCAAAACGCTTAACTGTTTCTTCGGAATATGTGTAGCCCTGCGGATTGGAATATTTCGGAACACACCAGATTCCTTTTACTGCCGGATCTTCATTGACATATTTCTCAACCATGTCCATATCCGGGCCTTCCGGAGACATCGGAATGTTGATCATCTCAATGCCGAAAAATTCTGTGATACGGAAATGACGGTCGTATCCTGGTACAGGACAGAGGAATTTCACCTTGTCAAGCTTGCACCATGGTGTATTTCCCATTACTCCGTGGGAATAGGAACGTGCAATGGTATCGAACATTACGTTCAGACTGGAGTTACCATAGATGATGATGTTCTCAGGCTCTACCTCTGACATCTCACCGAGAAGTCTCTTGGCTTCCGGGATTCCGTCGATGACTCCATAGTTACGGCAGTCCACACCGGTCTCACATTTCAGATCTGCATCCCCTGCAAGTACTTCCATCATTTTCATGGAAAGATCAAGCTGATCCGGTGCAGGTTTACCACGGGACATATCCAGTGCCAGACCTTCAGCTTTGATCTCGTCGAACTTACGGTCGAGTTCTTTCTTTAAATCGAGTAGCTCTTCCCTGCTCATCTCACAATATTTTTTCATAAGTTTGCTTCTCCTCTTTTTGTGCACAGTTTCATATCTGCGGTTGCTGTGTTTCTTCTGTTAACGATTTCTGTCTGTCAGGAATTCTCTGCAAAATCTCTTCCGCAAAAAACAGCCACAGTTTCACGGAAGCGGGAAGCCTCTGCCCCGGCAGAAAATCTCTGCGTACATTTTAGTATGTAAAAGCGCTGTTGTCAAATCTTTCGTGGAAAATCCTTCACTTCTCTTGCACAGCATCCATTTTTCCTCTATACTGGAAAAAACATTATTATGGCGTTTTTATGGATTCACGTCCCGATCAGCCGGATCTGGTACAGTAATCTCCGGAAATGCTATATAAAAATACTATATATATCTTATAAATTTACTATTATGAAAGAGGTATTGATCATCATGTGGATTGCAGATGGATGGAAAGAATATGAAGTTATTGATACATCAAAAGGAGAAAAGCTGGAGCGCTGGGGAGATTATCTTCTGGTTCGTCCGGACCCGCAGGTAATCTGGGATACTCCCCGCAAAAACCGTGGCTGGAAGCATATGAACGGACATTATCACAGAAGCAGCCGTGGCGGCGGTGAGTGGGAGTTCTTTGATCTGCCTCATCAGTGGGAGCTCCATTACAAGGACCTTACTTTTAATCTGAAGCCTTTCAGCTTCAAGCATACAGGACTTTTCCCGGAGCAGGCTGTGAACTGGGACTGGTTTGGTGAGAAGATCAGAAATGCCGGTCGTCCGATCAAGGTGCTGAATCTTTTTGCCTATACCGGCGGCGCTACTCTGGCTGCAGCTGCAGCCGGTGCTTCCGTTACTCACGTGGACGCTTCAAAGGGTATGGTGAACTGGGCAAAAGAGAATGCTGCCGCTTCCGGACTTTCCGGTGCGCCGATCCGCTGGCTTGTGGATGACTGCGTGAAGTTCGTAGAGCGTGAGATCCGCAGAGGTAATCATTACGATGCGATCATTATGGATCCGCCTTCTTACGGCCGCGGACCTAAGGGCGAGATCTGGAAGATCGAGGATGCGATCCATCCGCTGATCAAGCTTTGTACGAAGATCCTCAGTGATGATCCGCTGTTTTTCCTGGTGAATTCCTATACTACAGGTCTTGCACCGGCTGTGCTGACTTATATGCTGGCTACCGAACTGAAGCCCTGGAAAGGTAATGTGGAATCTCAGGAAATCGGGCTTCCTGTGACGGAGAGTGGGCTGGTGCTTCCTTGCGGAGCTTCCGGACGGTGGAGCTCCTCCCGGTAGGATAGGGCCGTTGTGGCATCCTTATTAGCTGGCACTTTTTTTTCTGCTGTTGTGAACTGCTGTGAGTTGGGGTTTTTCCTTTCGAGGGGACACTTTGGCGTGGGCAGGTTTTTATCAGGTATTTCTTTGTATTTTCTGATTATTTGTATTGAAACGCTTTTTTGATAGGTCTATAATATAGAAAAAAGGAGCGTGATCTTTATGAGTACGGAAACTACGAAGGATACTCTTCCTTTTACCTGCACGCCGGCTTATGACCGGGATGCCTGTAAAGGGTGTGTCTGTTCTACCTGCTATGAACAGGAATTTTGTGACCGGTGCAGCTCCTGTGTAGAGCAGGGACATCGGAAGGAACGATGCAATGCTTACGAGGGAGCCTACAATTACTAACAAAAAAAGATCTGAAAAAGGCAGAACTATTTGTGAAATCGGCACAGCCTCTCCTCCTCGACACCCCCGAATCCTGCACCCTGTCAGAACATTCACTCCACCACAGCGCAGAACAGCGGCGTGGCCAGGAGGGGAAGAGCGCGAGAAGGGGAGACGGCGCAACTCCGAGTGCTTCCCCTTCTCGCAAATTACCGCCTTCCAAAAGGCCGAACCTTTATCCCAAAAATAAAAATATAAAAAAAGACCGCCAGACCAATAAAGTCCAGCAGTCTTAAAAAAGAAAAAACTCTTTTTATTCTTACACTTTCTTATTTATTCTTAACTTTCTCCAGCATCTCCTCAGCTCTCTCAATCTCACTCTTCTCATCCTTCGGAAGAACAATATTAAGAATAATCGCAAATACCGCTGCCGGAACAATACCGGAACCGCCGAAGATCAGGCTGATCGCCTGTGGCAGATGCACCAGGATCGCTGTATTGGAGCCAAGTCCATAACCAAGACCAAGTGCTACGGAAACAATCGTAACATTTCTCGGTCCGATCGGCCACTTGGTAATTAACTGGATACCGCTGACAACAATGGATGAGAACATCATAACAGCAGCGCCGCCAAGAACACTCTGCGGCATGATGGAGATCAGTGCTGCAAGCTTCGGGAACAGTCCGCATGCGATCAGGAAGATTCCTCCTGTAGCGATACAGAAACGGTTTACAACCTTATTCATTGCAACCAGACCAACGTTCTGGCTGAAGGATGTGTTCGGAAGCACGCCGAACAGTGCTGCGAAGGAAGATCCAAGTCCGTCACACATAACACCACCGGAAAGCTCTTTGTCTGTAGCCTCTCTTCCAAGACCACCCTCTGTGATTCCGGAAATATCACCAACTGTTTCAACTGCAGTTACAATAAACATGATCAGGATCGGCACGATCGCACGTGCGTCAAATACCCATTTTACAGGCATCAGTGCCGGTACCGCAAACCATTTTGCCTGAGCAACCTTGTCCCAGTTGAGAACCCAGGCCTTTGTAGCCTCCACAGTAGCACCTGTGTCATCTACATATGTAAATGTTGTAGGAAGTACCATAGCCATGATACTTACCAGAATGTATCCCACGATAATACCGATGAGGATTGAAGAAAAGCTTGTGAAGCCTTTTGTTCCATGCTTCAGTACAATGATCACGATCAGAACTACAAAGCCTACGAAAAGGTTTTCAAGAGAACCGTAATCCTTTGCGGAATTTCCGCCACCAAAAGAGCTGATTCCCACACCGATCAGTGAAAGACCGATTGAAAGTACAACCGTACCTGTTACAACAGATGGGAAAAATTTTCTTAAGGGCTTCAGAAAGCTTCCCAGAACAGTCTCAAAAAGACCGCCGATAAAGCAGGCTGCCATGATCGAACCATAGGCAATGACACCATTTCCCATAACTCCGGCAACACTCTGACATACGCCGATGAAGCCTGAACTTGTTCCCATAACGATAGGAAGCTTGCCACCGACCGGTCCGATCGTAAAGACCTGTACAAGTGTAACAATTCCTGCGATCAGCATTGCATTCTGAAGTAATGCAACCTGAAGATCCCCTCCTGCTTCGATCCCGCAGGCAGCTGTGATGATCAGAAGCGGGGTAAGATTACCCACAAACATGGCAAGCACGTGCTGCAGTCCAAGGGGAATTGCCACCTTAAGAGGCGGGCGTCCGTCCAGCTCATAAGGGCTGGCTGTGTTTTTCTCCTGTTTTTCCATAATGAATCCATCCTTTCTTTCCCTATGTCCTGACGATAACATAAAAAAGAAGGCAGTTATACCCACTGCTGAATATAACCGCCCTGTTATCTGTCAGTACACGTATCGTGTCTCTTCTGTTTCGACACTCTTATCTGAACTGTTATTTCAGACTCCTGAAAAACGGGTTCATTATACAGTATCCCAACATCTATATCAAGTATTAATTAACAAGTTGTTGATTTTTTTGCAGCTTTTTTCGCCTGGCTCTCACTCCAGAGCTCATCGGCCTGTTTCTTCCATACCTCTGCATAGTGATCACACTTTGCACAGAGATGCTCCGCTGTTTCCGGTGACTGAAGATCTGTAGATTTCGCTCCTGCACGCTCAACCATCTTGCGGAGAAGTTCAGGATTTTCAAGCATCGGACATGGACGAAGCATGTTCCTGTTGAACGGCTGACCTTTGTGATACTCCATAAAGATCGGGCTCTTCAGTGCCTCAAGAAGTGTACATTCTTTAATGTTCGCATTGGAGAAATGAATGAATACACAAGGATCCACGTCTCCGTTTGCATTGATATGGAGGTAACGACGGCCACCTGCGATACATCCGCCTACATACTCTGCATCATTCTGGAAGTCCATTGTGAAGAGAGATTTTGTGGCACGGAATCTGCGGACGCTGTCATACATTTTGATTCTCTGCTCCGGTGTGGGAAGAAGATCTGCTGCCGCATCATTTCCAACCGGCATATAGTGGAAGAACCATGCAAAATAAGCACCGCACTCGATCAGATGATCGAAGTATTCCTCACTGCTTACTGCATCTACGTTTGCGGATGTGTAGCATGTGGAAACACCGAACGGAAGTCCGTGACTCTTCAGAAGCTCCATGGCATGCATAACCTTCTGATATACGCCATCTCCACGACGTCCGTCTGTAGTTGCCTCTGTTCCCTCAAGGCTGATAGCCGGAACAAAGTTTTTCACACGGAGCATTTCCTGACAGAATTCTTCGTCAATAAGAGTTCCGTTTGTAAAGGAAAGGAACTCGCAGTCCGGATTCATCTCACAGATCTTAATGAGATCCTTTTTGCGGACCAGTGGCTCACCGCCTGTGTAGATGTACATATAGGTTCCCAGCTCTTTACCCTGTTTTACGATAGAATCGATGGTCTCAAGATCCAGGTTCAGCTTGTGGCCATACTCTGCTGCCCAGCATCCTGTGCAATGAAGGTTACATGCGCTGGTAGGATCAAGAAGAATTGCCCACGGTACATTGCAGTCATTCTCTTCTGATACCTTTTCCTGCGTTGCGCTTCCCTTAAGACTGGCATTTACAATAAAGTTGCGGAAGAATGTCTGGCGTACACCTGCATCCAGCTGATACATACGAAGGATCAGCTGATACCAGTTGTCCTTTGCCTCGATGGAGTGACGGATCGCATTTCTCTGTCCTGCATACCAGCCATCCGGCGTTACTTTATCAACCATTTCCATGATCTTCGGTATGTTTGTCTCCGGATCCTTCTCAAGATAATCCAGTGCTTTTGTTACGGTAGCTGCGATCGCTGCCTGTTTTGCTTTGTCTACGATTCCCATACTCTATTTCCTCCTATGTTATTATCTAAAGTGATTGGTTATTTTTATGTTTATGTTTAAAGCCGACTCTTGATGATCTTGATCGTCAGGATCCCGACCCACAGATTGAGGATTCCTTCCAACAAAATGGAAAATCCTACCAACGCCATCATCGTAGCTGCTGCTTCAAATGGCCTGATAAAAACCAGAACTCCGATCACTCCGGTGACCAGTGCGATCAGCAGGATCTGCCACCACAGCACCAGACCGAATCTCTTCGCATCTACAGACATCTGGATCTTAAACAGGGCATCTGCCAGGATCAGGATTCCGAACACGGAAAAAATAAGATCCACTGCGAAATTTTTTCTGGCTATCATGATCACTCCCACTGCCATCAGCAGGATCCCGAAAGCCAAATCGAACTGAAATGCCAGACAAAAAGCATCTCGCGTGAAATATCCGCTGATCTTAATAGCTCCGTACAGGATCAGCATGACTCCCATAAGCACGCACAGCATTTTTACAGAGCTTTTGGGCTTTGCCATCAGAAAAATACCCAGCACGCAGAACAGTAATGACATGACGATGTAGATGTTTTTTACAAGCTTCAGCTGTTCCAGGTCATCCATACGTTCCCTCCTTGATAATTTTTTCTCATTTATTGTACTGAATTATACATCACCGTGTCGTTTAAAAAAACAGACAAAAAAGAGCCAGTGCCTAAATTTCAGACACCAGCTCAAAATTAACTGTTTCTATATTTTAATAATATTCGAGGACATTCCTGTTCCACAGGTGAATGGATATTTTTAATCTTTCAGATTTTTGTACTGACTCTCGAGGCTCTTCTCGTAAATATACTCCAGCTTATGCATATCTGACAGGATATCATAATCCATATCATGCCGCAGCCAGTCCAGGATCACTCCCACAAATACGCATTTATAATACCGGCTTATAAGATGCCTATCCTCCTGATCCATTTCAAAGTCTCCGACCGCCCTGTTGATCAGCTCCTCCACCACACGCTCCGTGGCATGATCCAGATAATCGGCAAATACATCCCTCTGGATCGAGCGGTACAGATGTATCATGGCTTTTTTGTTCTTCTGAACTGCATTGACAAGGATTTCCATACAGTCGCTGACTGATTCCGGTGCTTTCTGATCCTTCAGAATGTCATTCAGCTCTTCCTTCACCATTGCTTCCACCGCATCCGGAATATCCCTGAAATGGTAGTAAAATGTATTCCTGTTTACTCCACAGCGTTCCACGATGTCCTTTACCGTAATCTTGGACAATGGTTTTTCGTTCATAAGTTCCGTCAGTGTATGCAGTATGATCTGTCTTGTAAAACCTGGCATTTTCTCTCCCCCATCACAAGCTTTCCTCGGGTTATTTCCTTATTATGTCACAATATTAACACTCTTTCAAGCGACAACATGCTAGAAAATGTCCATAAATCTTCCCCCCGATAACTGTCCCATGACCTGGCTGAACAAGGTTTTGTCAGATCTCTTCTTTCTGTTCCTGCACTTTTTTCTCTGGCTGAACGTGAACGATTCCCTCCACAACTGTATGGTTTCTGACCTGATTTACCACAATATCCAGATTTTTCCAGCTGCATCGGAACTGTTCTCCATCCTCCGGTACACGTTCCAGAACTCCACAGACAAAGCCGCTGAAGGTATCATATTTTTCTACAGGAAGCTCCACATTTACAGCCTCTGCCACATCATCCAGGATCGCTCCCCCCTGTATTTTCCAGATATGTTCTCCTGTCTTCTCAATATCATCCGGCTTCGGCAGATCCGTCCTGTCGTCAATATCTCCCACCAGTGTTTCCACAAGATCATGCAGAGTGACGATCCCCACAAAACAGCCGTATTCATCCAGCACTACTGCAAAATAATCCCGTTTCTCCCTCATTTCCCGAAAGATCAGGTTGGCACGCATGGATTCCGGTACAAAAAACGGTGAATAACAGGCATGCTGCAGAACAGCTTCTCTGGATCTGTCATCCAGGCGGAAATAATCTCTGGTGTCCAGAATATGGATAATATCATCCTGATCTTCCCCGCATACCGGATAAAAGGTGTGACGGTTCTCTCTGATGATCCTTTCCCATTCCTCATCGGAGTCTTCCATATAGAGGACAACCACATCTCTTCTGTGTGTACAGATCTCATCTGCCGCAGTATCATCCAGGTCAAAAACATTCTGGATCATCTCGCTTTCTTCCTGCTGGATGCTGCCCTGTTCATTTCCCTCTGTAAGCAGCATGCGGATTTCTTCCTCTGTGGCCTGCTCCTCTTTTTCTTCCGGTTTGATCCCCATCAGATACAGCACACCATTGGCAGTTACTGTCAGAAGTGCGGTAGCCGGCCAGACTGCAATCATCGCGATCTTAAGAAGTCCTGCAAGACGCAGAGACAGCTCATCCGGATTTTTCATTCCCAGACGTCTTGGCACCAGTTCTCCGAACAGAAGACTTACATAGGAAAGCAGTATAGTCACAATGATCATGCATACGATCTTCAGAACATTCTGTGGTACATCTATTCCTGACCTTATCAGTGCTGCTGTCATCGGCTGTGCAAAATATTCTGCCGCAAAAGCGCTCTGCAGAAATCCTGCCGTAGTTACCGTTACACGGATCGCTGTCATAAAATGTGCCGGCTGTTCTGTGAGCTTTATCAAAATCTGCGCCCGGTGATCTCCCTCTTCCGCCAGCTCCCTCATCTTTGCTTCATTCATGGACAGAATCGCCATTTCCGCACCTGCGAAAACAGAGTTCAGAAAGATCAGGAATACCAGTAAAACAATTGCCTGTATCATATTTTTATTCCCCTCAGTATAGTCGTTCGGAATTATTCCGAACCAATTATAATACAGAAAGTGGACCGTTATCATCCGCTTTCCTGTTGCTTATTCTGATTATTATTACATAAGATAGCATAACCCTTCCGGTCTGTCAAACCATCCGCTTCCAACCAGCAATATACTATACTATAATATAAAAAACAGCAGATACATGCAACAGAACGGCCTTTCATCTTCCACTCTGCTGCATGCCTATGAACATCATCGCTGCACGACCTATGTTCACTCTGCTGCTTCTTTTTCCATATGATGTTTCGGAAATTCCATAATGATCTCTGTTCCCTGTCCCGGTTCACTGTTAAGCCACAGCCTGCCGTTCAGAGTTTTTACCCCGTGCTTCACAATGGAAAGGCCAAGACCGGTTCCGCCGATTTCCCTGGAATGGCTTTTGTCCACCCGATAAAAGCGTTCAAAAATGCGTTCCTGATCTTCCTTCGGAATACCGATCCCTGTATCCCGCACATTCACGCGAACTGCATCCTCGCCATCCTTCAGCCTCACAAAGACCTCTCCGCCCCGACGGTTATATTTGACAGCATTATCGCAGACATTATAGAGAACCTCTTCCATGATCGTCGGCACTGTATCCAGCACTGTACTTCCGCCTTCCATATACATATGCACTTCCTGCTTTTCAGCAGCTTCATGTAAGGTAGAAAAAATATCGTGAGTCAGACTGTAAATATCCAGTTTTTCCCACTGATACGGCAATCCGCCTTCATCCAGACGGGAGATGCGGATCACATCCCCAACCAGACGGATCAGTCTCTGCGCTTCCTTATAGATGCGTCCTGCAAAGACCTTCACATCCTCATCCTTCACAAATCCGTCCTGCATGATCTCAGCAAATCCGGAAATGGAAGTCAGCGGCGTTTTCAGTTCATGGGAAACATTGGCGGAAAATTCTCTTCGCAGCTGTTCCCTTTCTACTTTTTCGGTCACATCCACCAGAAGGATCACCGCACCCTCTGTCTTGTTTTCTCTTGTGACAGGATTGGCGATCACCTGAATCTCACTGCCACCCAGACGAAGGATCTTGTTCTCATGCTTTCCTTCAAGGACCTGTCCAACGACACCTCGAAACTCCTCCGAGCGGTTCAGAAGATATACACTTTCTCCTGTTTTGATCTCCTTTACCTTAAGAAGCTTTCCCACACTGGAGTTGACAGAAAGTACCATGGTATAACGGTCGATCACAAGAAGTCCCTCCTGCATGTTCTCCGTGATAATAGAAAATTCTTTCTGCTGTCTTCTGGCCGCCTCAAGCTGCAGACGGATCTGCCGGCTCTGTCTGCCGATCTTGCTGAGAAGCGGCTGTACCTCATCATAGACATCATTCTCATCAGGATGCTCCAGATCAAGCCCATTAAGAGGTTCCACAACCTTTCCGGAAAGCCTGGATGCAAATACGCCGGACAGGAGCAGCATAAGTATCAGAACTGCAACAAAAGGTGGAAGCAGCTGCAGGAGCAGCATCCATACAGAAGCCTGGTTACTGGAAACTCTCAGCACATTTCCATTTTCAAGGCGTACTGCATAATACATGGTTTTTTCGGAAAGGGTTGATGACATTCTTTCATCTGCACCTTCTCCGTTGATCTCTGCTTCACGGATCTCCTTGCGGTGTCCGTGATTATCCATGCTTTCCACATCTGCCTCATTGTCGTAGATAACTTTTCCACTTTCATCCACATAGGTGATCCTGGACTCCTCATCATTCAGCTTCTTCAGATAATCCGTCCCGGCACTTTCCACACCTCTGGAAATATACACGGCTTCTTTCTTCAGCTCACCCATCAGCTGTCCCTGAAAATAGTGATAAAGGATCCCCACGACAAATGCCAGTCCCAGTACTGTGATCAGTGATGAAACCAGCATGATATACTTAAATATTTTTTTACTCAAAGCTCAGCCCTTTCCTTTCTCCGAAATCTGTATGATATTTTACAAAACCAATGTAAAAATAATTATCTGAAAAAAGTTAAATCCTTGTAAATTTCATCACATTATAAAAAGTGCTGTGATATTCTTTCAATACCACAGCACTTTTTTACAATAATGCAACTCTTTCTATTCCTCAACAAAATAGTTATCTGTATGGCTGGAACCGCTTCTGTGGTTTCCTGTGATGGAATATTCCACCCACTCTGCAATATTCACAGCGTGATCACCGATACGCTCGAAATATTTTGCAGCCATAAGGATATCCAGACCGATACTTGCATCCGGCTTTCCGTTATTCAGAACCTCGGCCAGCTTTTCCTTGATATCATTGAAGGCATCGTCCACCTTATCATCATCGTCAATAACTTTTCTGCAAAGCTCAAGATCACCCTTTACAAAGGCATCGATACTTTCTGTAACCATCCGGACAGTATCCTCTGCCATCTTCCGGATATTAATGATATCTCCGGTAACTGCTTTGTCCTCGATGTGCTTGGACAGATCCGCAATATCTGCTGCCTGGTCACCGATGCGTTCCATATCGGAAATCATCTTCAGCGCTGCGGAAATGGATCGCAGATCTCCGGCTACCGGATGCTCATGAAGAAGAAGCTTCATGCAGAGATTTTCAATCTCTCTTTCCTGTGCATCGATCTCTTTTTCCGTCTCAAAGATCTTGCCAATGAGAGTCATTCCGCCTTCACCCTGAATAGCTTTGGCAGAAAGTGAAATTGCTTTTTCACAGAGACTTCCCATGGTGATCAGTCCCACGTGAAGCTCTTCCAGCTGTCTTACAAAACGTTCTGACATAATATCAACCAAACCTTCCTGTAATATAATCCTCTGTACGCTTATCTGCCGGCATGGAGAACAGCTTGTCTGTATCCGCAAATTCCACAACCTCACCAAGAAGGAAAAATGCTGTCTTGTCGGAGATACGGGTTGCCTGCTGCATGTTATGTGTGACCATGACAATGGTGTAATCCTTTTTAAGCTCTACTGCCAGATCCTCGATCTTGGAAGTGGAGATCGGGTCCAGGGCAGATGTGGGCTCATCCATAAGAAGCACCTCCGGCTGTACTGCCAGGGCACGGGCAATGCAGAGACGCTGCTGCTGTCCGCCTGACATTCCAAGAGCACTTTTTTTCAGGCGATCCTTGACCTCATCCCAGATTGCCGCATCACGGAGAGATTTTTCCACGATCTCATCCAGCTTCGCCTTGGAACGGATACCGTGAGTCCTCGGGCCGTATGCAATATTATCATAAATGCTCATTGGGAACGGATTGGGCTTCTGAAATACCATGCCCACACGCTTACGCAGAAGGTTCACGTCCATATCTCCGTAAATATCTTCCCCGTCAAGCTCTACCTTTCCTGTGATGGTACAGCCTTCCACAAGGTCATTCATACGGTTTAAGGATTTCAGAAGTGTGGATTTGCCGCAGCCGCTTGGTCCGATAAATGCTGTGATCTCTTTTTCCGGGATCTCCATATTGATTCCCTTCAGGGCATGAAAGCTTCCATAATGGAGATTCATATTATCAATTGAAATTTTTGTATTTTCACTCATGATCGATCATTATCCTTTCGCAATTTTTCTGGCTACCAGACCGGACAGTCCGTTAATAACAAGTACAAATGCCAGAATGACTACTGCTGTTGCAGATGCCTGGTTTACATGAAGTCCCTCACTGGAAAGCACATACATGTGAAGTGCCAGGGTACGTCCGGAACCCATCAGGCTGTTTGGAACTGCCGCAACAGTACCGGAGGTATAAAGAAGTGCTGCAGTCTCACCTACCACACGTCCGATGGCCAGGATCACACCTGCCAGGATTCCGGGAACTGCGGAGGGAAGTACGATCGTAAAAATAGTACGGAGCTTGCCTGCTCCAAGTCCGAAGCTTGCCTCACGGTAAGAATCCGGAACAGATTTCAGTGCTTCCTCAGCGGTACGCATGATCAGGGGAAGTACCATGATCACCATGGTCAGCGCGCCGGAAAGAAGAGACATGCCCCAGTGCAGTGTGGTTACAAAGAACAGCATACCGAACAGACCATATACAATGGATGGAATGCCGGAAAGTGTCTCTGCGGTAATACGGATCAGCTTTACAAAGCGGCTGCCTTTTTTTGCATATTCCACAAGGAAGATCGCTGCAAAAATTCCTACCGGAGCGGCAATCGCCAGAGATACCAGTGTCATGATCAGGGTATTGATCAGTGACGGGAGAAGGGAAACATTCTCTGAGGTATAGGTAAGGCTGAACAGACTTGCATTCAGATAAGGAATACCTTTTACAAGCACATAGCCGATGAGGAAGAACAGCAGTGCAAAAGTGATCACCGCTCCCAGCAGTGTAAGGAATGCCAGGACTCCTGCGCCAGGATGTCTTGCATAAGACTTCAGCTGATCTCCTATGGTAAGTGTATTCCTTTTTTTCATGTTTGTTTCTACCGCAGGATCCGCGGCTACTGATACGTTAGTTTGCATGCTCCGCCCTCCTGTTCAGCAATGAAAGACTTAAGTTGATGATCAGGATAAATACAAAGAGTACAACTCCTGTTGCGATCAGTGCTTCTCTGTGAAGTCCTGATGCATATCCCATCTCAGTTACGATATTTGCAGTCATGGTACGTACACCCTGAAGAAGACCTTTTGGCATACGTGGCTGGTTTCCGGCTACCATGATCACAGCCATGGTCTCACCGATAGCACGTCCGATCCCGAGGACAATGCCTGCCAGGATTCCGGATTTTGCTGCCGGAAGCATAACAAAGAAAATGCTTCTTTCTTTTGTTGCGCCAAGTGCAAGTGAGCCTTCATAGTAGCTTTCCGGAACGCTTCGTACTGCCGATTCCGTAACTCCGATGATCGTCGGAAGGATCATGATTCCCAGAAGGATACATGCTGCCAGCATACTGCTTCCGGTTCCGCCGAACAGCTGGCGGATCAGCGGTACCAAGAGAACCAGACCAAAATAGCCATATACGATGGATGGAACGCCTGCCATAAGCTCAATACCGGATTTCAGTGGTTTATAAATTTTTTTCGGGCAATATCTTGCCATAAATACGGAGGTAAAAAGTGCGATCGGAACTCCGATAAGGATTGCTCCTGCAGTTACATAAATACTTGCCACGATCATTGGCAGGATTCCGAATTTATCGTTTGTCGGTCTCCATTCTGTTCCGAAGAGGAATTTTAAGGGACCAATCTTTCCCATTGCAGGAAGGCCATTTGCAAAAAGAAACACACAGATAAGAAATACTGCGAGAACCGATGCACAGGCCGCAATGAGAAAAACGACCTTCATGGCCTTTTCTCCTAAATGATTCATAAGACACCTTTCTCTCTGTTCCAGTGGATATCCACTGTGCTGATATATAACGGAGCGGCTTTCCTGACCTTGTCATGATCGCCGCTCTGTGGAAGATACTTCAATAATCAGTTTCGCAATTTCGGGAGATTATTTTGTAACGTCTTCCCAGTCTGTGATGTCGCCTGTGAAGATGGATTTTACCTGGTCACTGGAAAGTTCCTCAAGGTCATTTCCGTTGTTTACGATTACTGCAATACCATCTCTTGCGATTGCTTCGGAGCTGATTCCTTTATCTTTCTCTTCGTCCTTCAGATCACGGGATGCCATTCCGATATCACATATACCTTCTGCTGCACTGTTGATTCCTGTTGTGGAGTCGCTGACCTGAACCTCTACTGTGATGTTTTTATTTGTTTTCTGATATGCCTCTGCAAGCTTCTCCATTACAGGTCCTACGGAAGAAGATCCCATAACTACGACTTTGCCTTTTGCATCTCCGGCTTTGTATGCCTCTGCTTTTTCATCTACTTTGATGTAGCCTTCTTTTTCGATGATGTCCTGTCCGTCAGAGCTCATGATGTAGTTAATGAAATCCTGTGCTGCATCGCTGAGCTTGTCGCCGGTTACGATGTTGAACGGACGTGCTACCTTGTATGTATCATCTGCAACGTTCTCTGCTGTTGCCTCTGCTCCGTCGATCTTTACTGCTTTTACTGTATCGTTGAGGGAACCAAGGGATACGTATCCGATAGAGTTCTCATCGCCTGCTACTGTGGTAAGCATTACATCTGTGTTGTTTGTGATGCTTGCTTCCTGTGTTGTCATATCTACCTTCTCGCCGTCTTTTTCTTCCTCAATACCAAACAGCTCTACGAATGCTCCACGTGTTCCGGATCCGTCCTCACGGGAAATTACGTCGATCGCTCCGGATGGTGCTGCCATTACAACTGTTCCCATTACTGTAGTTCCGATAAGTGCTGCTGTTAAGACGCCTGCGATTCTTTTTTTCATGATTTTTCTCCTCATTTCTATGATCATTTTTACTTGCTCACTGCTTAAGTACAGGTGTTATTATAGGAATGGAAGGTAAAATATAAAATCGCAGTTTTGTAAAATGTTGGTTAAAAAACGGGATAAAAAAAAGCTGCTTACGCAGCTTTTTTATATGATATACTCGTCCGCCTTCACGGATTGCCAATTCATCAGGTCTTCCAGTGTTATATGATCTACCACACCTTTGATGGCGTCGTCCAGCTTTTTCCAGAGGATCTGGGTGACGCAGTTCTCCTCACGGTCACAGATGGCTCCGTTGTCGTCCAGACATTCCACAGGGGAAAGACTTCCCTCTGTAAGACGGAGGATCATTCCGATGGTGTATTTATCCGGGGTCTGCTGCAGTGCATAGCCGCCCTGAGGGCCACGGACACTGCGGACAAAGCCTGCTTTGTTCAGGATGGAAATGATCTGCTCCAGATATTTATCGGAAATCCCCTGACGCTTCGCCACATCCTTCAGTCGGATCGGTTTTCCTGTATAATTTGTGGCAAGATCCAACATCAGTCTCAGCGCATATCTTCCTCTTGTAGAAATCCTCATGTAATATTTACCTCCAATATTTCAGTATTCTTCTGATTCATAGCCTTTTGCTCTTTCTGTTATTGTGCAGCTGTTCAGCCGGAAATATTCCTCTGTATTCCATGACCGGCACCCTTCTCTGTGATGCACAGATAGCAGTGTCTGCTTTGCAGACTTTATTCTTTATATTGTTAATAGGTTTTATTCGTTTTCTCTATTATACCTGAAAAAGCTGCAAGATACAAGCACGTCCCCACAGAGTGCTTACTTAATTATAGCAATTCCATAAATTACTGAAAACAATCCAGTCCATCATAGCGTGAAGTCCTGCGTCAGATATCTTTGCCGTGCGTCAAAATCAAGAATAAAACCGGCGCTCCGGCAGCCTGCTTGAACAGGCATTCAGGAGCGCCGCAAATAATCCCGCAGAGTCTCGCTTCGGGGCAAAAGAAGCGGTCTTCGGATCGATTATTTTATAAACAGTGGTGTGGAGTAGTAACGGTCTCCACTGTCCGGAAGAAGTGCTACGATCACTTTACCCTTGTTCTCCGGGCGTTTTGCAAGCTGGATCGCAGCATAGAGAGCTGCACCGGAAGAAATTCCTGTAAGGATTCCCTCTTTTTTTGTGAGGAGTTTGGATGTCTCGAATGCATCCTCATTCTCTACCGTGATGATCTCGTCATAAACCTTGGTGTCAAGTGTATCCGGAACGAAGCCTGCGCCGATACCCTGGATCTTATGCGGGCCGGCTTTTCCCTCAGAAAGTACAGGAGATGTTGCCGGCTCAACAGCTACTACTTTCACATTCGGGTTCTGACTCTTCAGATACTCGCCTGTACCTGTGATCGTTCCGCCTGTACCAACACCGGCTACGAAAATGTCTACCTTCCCGTCTGTGTCGTTCCAGATCTCAGGACCTGTTGTTGCTGCATGTACCTTCGGGTTGGCCGGGTTCTCGAACTGTCCTGGGATAAAGCTTCCCGGAATCTCTTTGGCAAGCTCTTCTGCCTTGGCAATGGCTCCCTTCATTCCCTTGGCTCCGTCTGTCAGAACTACCTCTGCGCCGTATGCTTTCAGAATGTTTCTTCTCTCAACACTCATGGTCTCCGGCATGGTGAGGATCGTCTTATAGCCCTTGGCTGCTGCGATAGCTGCAAGTCCGATTCCCGTGTTACCGGATGTGGGCTCGATAATGGTTGCGCCTGGTTTCAGAATACCTTTCTGCTCTGCATCTTCGATCATTGCCTTACCGATTCTGTCCTTAACGCTTCCTGCCGGGTTAAAATACTCAAGCTTGGCAAGTACCGTAGCCTCAAGTCCCTCAGACTTCTCTACGTTCTTAACCTCTACAAGCGGTGTGTTTCCGATCAGTTCCAGTGCGCTTCCGTAAATTTTACCCATGATGGTGTCCTCCTTATTTCTCTTATATCCATTTCCCTATTTCCTAGTAACTATATATGCTTTCTGTGATTTGATTGAATTATATCATAGTACAGGGATTTGTCAATACATTTCAGAGAAAAAAACGCAGGAATTTTTTGCCTGGGAAATCCTCTTTCCAAAGCTTTCTGTCGTGCCTTTACCGGGCATAAAAAAAGCCTGCATACAGGTGGGATTCCATGTATGCAGAACTCTTTTTCACTTTTCTGATTCTGTTAAGGTAATATCTCCATCTCCGCATTTCACATTCAGAGCCGGTGCGGAAGTATCCACTTTATTTTCGTAGACAGAGTAAGAATCCCCCTCACTGCTTCTGCCTTCTGATACGCCGGAAGCATCCACATCGCCATCTGTGGTCTCCAGATGTATGTTGGTTTTTTTCACGCTGCCAGCTTTCATTTCAATGGAAACATCACCGTCAGAACTGTTGATATCCATATCGCCGTTAAAACTGCTGTCTCCGATCTGCAGCTCACCATCTCCAAGGCTGATCTCCCCATCTCCAAGAGCTGCCCTTTTCAGCGTCACATCACCGTTGCTGTTTTTCAGTTTCAGAGATCCTGTCCGGATATCCCCGATCTCAAGATCCCCGTCTCCAAGTGTCGTCTCGAAATCTTTAAACTCACCTCTGTCCAGATTCATATCTCCATTTAAGAGCTTCACTGTCATTTTCTCACAAAGCAGCTGTTCTGCGTTAAGCTCTCCGTCTGAAAGATGGATATCGCCCTCCGAAAGTTCTGCGTTCTCCGGCACATAAAGGATCACTGTGTTTAAATACTTCTGCGTTTCTGTTTTCTGTACATGCTCTCTGAAGATTCCCAGATCATATGTTATATAATAATTTCCCGAAGAACCTTCATACTCTTTTAAGGTAAGTTTCCCGTCTTTATCTTCCCATGTAAGAGGATCTTTTTTTCCGGTTTTTTCAAGTTTGTATTCCATGTAATAATGAGTATCATCGGAAGTCCGGATTTCCAGATCAAGATTGCTGAAATCAACATCCAGTTTCGTAAAATCATCGATCTGCTGTTTTTCCATCACTGCAAGGTTTTTATCAGAAGAATTTCCTCCGGATACATAGAAATGATCGGAAGCATATGTGAAATCTTTTCCCCCGGCAAAATATCCGGCAGTGGAAAGTACAACTCCCGCCACACAGAGTGCTGTGCCTGTCATCAGTGCTGCCTTTGCAATCTTATTCATCTTTACGCACCTTCTTTCTTACAAATCTGTTTACCAGACGTCCGATTCCTGTTGCACACCATTTACAGATATATATGGTAAGAATTCCGATCAGGATCCCGGCGCCTGCCATAAGAAATCCGCTGCCTGCCATCATACACGCTGCTGCCACGGACTTCAGTATCAGCATCGCACCAAAACCGGCAAGCAGGATTCCTCCGGCTATCGCTGCAACACTTGTCACACCCAGGGAAAAGATCACTGATGCGATCACAACAACTACTGCAAACAGTACTGTCAGCGCACTGATCAGAAGTACCAGACTGACTGGTGACGCACAGAGGACCAGGATGGCAAGGAGGATGATCTTCCCCGGGGAACGCTTATTTTTTGTGGAATCATGGGCATTCTGCCCTGCTGTACTCCGCCCCTGGACAACGGAACCGACTTCCGGCAGTGCTGCCGTTTTTTCCCCGGTACTGTCCTTGCCGCCACCAACACTTTCCTGCAGAAGGTTCAAAAGCAACTCCCTTGCTGCTTCCCGGGGTTGTCCCAGTTCTTCCATGACCTGCTGTTCATTCTCAGATCCTGCCTCATCAAAGTATTCCGAAAAATACTCAATGGCATTGTCATAATCTTCTTTCGGCAGCCGCTTCAGATATTTCTTCAGCTGCTCCATATATTCATTTCTTGTCATTTTCGAAGCCTCCCTTCCACAATATCATCTATGGTATCGCGGTATTCTCTCCACTCTTTTCTCAGATATTCCAGCTGTTCACGACCGGCTTCCGTGATGGAATAGTACTTTCGCTTCCTGCCCTGGAACTCCTCGGAATACGTTGTGAGATAACCACCTGTCTCCAGCTTACGCAGGATCGGATACAATGTTGACTCCTTGATAGATGCAACCATCTTCACCGTCTGGCTGATCTCATACCCGTAAGAATCCTGCTGTTCCACAACGGAAAGGATCAGGCATTCCGTCAGCACAGCTGACACCGGATAGTAATACATACGCTCACCTCTTTATGTAATTATTTTATATATAAAATTTTTATATATAATTATTTTATATATATAATATCACACTTTTCCCTGTTGTCAACACCAATTTCACAATTGCTTTTTCCTACCTCCTTCTTTATAATATTTACAAATACAAAACATCCACCCAGAAAGGACATGAATTTATGGAAAAAAAGCCTCATCTGATGGCGATCGTCCTGTTTCTGACGGGTCTTATCTGTATTGGACTGCTTTTTGGTTTAAGCTATAAAACCTACCAGAAGATTGATGCAGTTAACCAGAAAATGGCATCTGTGATCAAACCGGTCCAGCAAAAGCAGAAATCCATGAAAGAAGACATCGAACTTTATACAGCTAAGATCGAAAAGAAACAGGCAGCCGACAAATACCTGCAACAGCGGGCACAGACAGAAAAAGCTGTCAAAAACAGCACCGGAGAGCACGAACGGGCGCCGGAATCCGAAAACAGCCAGAAAACAACCAAACCTTCCGTTTTCAGTGAAGCCGGCGGCGAAGGATTCACGGATGGCGGTGATGACACCACATCTTCTGCTTCCAACGGCCATATCGTCGGGATTGATCCCGGACATCAGGGCGAAAATGTTGATATGAGTGCCACAGAGCCTAACGGACCAGGTTCCTCCACCATGAAGGCCAAGGCTTCCACCGGAACCAGCGGTTCCTTCAGCGGTCTCCCCGAGTATCAGCTGAACCTGGATGTTTCTCTTCTGCTTAAGGATATCCTGGAACAGCGTGGATACCAGGTAGTAATGACAAGGACAGACAACGATGCCGCTATCAGCAACAAGGAGCGTGCAGAGCTGGTCGCTTCCCAGGGTGCGGAGATCTGTGTCCGTATCCATGCAAACGGAGATGATTCTGCAGATGTCTCCGGTGCTCTGACCATGTGTCCGTCCCAGCAGAATCCTTATGTTTCCAGTCTCTATGACAGTTCCAACAAACTATCCAAATGCATTGTGGATTCCTACTGCGCAGCTACCGGATTCCAGAACCGCGGAATCATATACACCGATTCCATGACAGGCATCAACTGGAGCACGATCCCGGTGACTATTGTGGAAATGGGATTTATGACCAATCAGAGCGATGATCTGAAAATGGCAGATTCCTCCTTCCAGCAGACTATGGCAGAAGGGATCGCCAATGGAATCGATGCTTATTTCCAATAATAAAAAGGAGTTTGTTTATATATGAAAAAAAATACATTTCTGTATATTGTGATCGCAGTGCTTGTCATCGCACTGGCAGGACTTGGTGCACTGAATGTCCGCTCCCTGGACAAGCTTGCTTCTCTCCAGACAAAAGTTAACAAGCTGCAGAAAAGTGTGCAGGAGGTTTCTGATTCTGCCGCTGAGCTCAGCAGCAAAGCCAATCAGCTGGATGCTCTTTATCCTGATGATCCTACCGTTTCCAGCGCTGCTGCCGCAGCATCTTCAGCTGAAATCCAGGGTCCTTCCGTACAGGAAGAATCCACAGATACATCTGCAGCTTCCGATTCTTCCGAATCTTCCGGCAGCAAGGACAGTTCTTCTTCCACTCAGGAAGAAGGAACACTTTCCCCATCCAGCGGAGGCACTTTCACAGACAATTCAGACTCCAGTATGGACAACCTTCTGAACCAGGTACAGTCCCTTCTTCCCACCGATAACGGAACCTGGTCCGTGTATGTATGCAACCTTGCAAAAAATACCGAGGGAGCCATCAATGACCAGCAGATGCAGGCTGCCAGCCTGATCAAGCTCTATATCATGGGTGCCGTATACGAAGATTATGACAGTCTTTCCTCCAAATACAGCAAAGATGCCCTGGACAATGCGCTGAATTCCATGATCACCGTCAGTGACAACGATGCAGCCAATACCCTTGTCAACTACCTCGGCGGCGGTGATGATGCAGCCGGAATGGCACGTGTGAACAAATTCTGCCAGGATCATGGATACACCAGCACATCCATGGGACGTCTTCTTCTTGCAGATAATTCCAACGGAGATAACTACACTTCTGCAAAAGACTGCGGAAAATTCCTGAAGACCATCTACCAGATCGACAAGGGTACTGCTACCGACAATAATGCCACACTTGCAGGAGCGGAATACATGTACCACCTCCTGAAAATGCAGACCAGAAAAAACAAGATCCCGGCTCAGATGCCTTCCGATGTAAAGGTTGCCAACAAGACCGGTGAACTGGACACCGTAGAAAATGATGCCGGCATCATCTATGACACAGCCAAGGGAATCGACCTGGTAGTCTGCTTTATGTCACAGGATCTTAACGACACCACAGCCGCACAGAACACCATCGCACAGGACAGCCGTGCGATCTATGGCTACTACAACGAATAACGAAAGAAAACATCTACATTTTTTACCGAAAAGGAAAACATCATGAACGAGACAAAAGAGGAAAAAACAAGACATTTATTCTGGCTGGCGCTGCTGCTCCTGCTTCTTCTGCTGGCACCAGTCCACATGGTCCGTGTGCAGGCAGCCTCTGACCAGAGTATGGTTGAGCTGAAACTCAGCCAGGGTATCCGCCGCTATGATTATGCTTACCAGGTCCTTGATCTGGTAAATCAGGAACGTGCCAAAAAGAACCGGAATCCTGTCACTATGGATAAGAACCTTCTGGAATGCGCCATGACCAGAGCAGAAGAACTGACCGTTTACGCCAGTCATACCCGTCCCAATGGTTCCATCTGTTTTTCAGCCTTTCCTTATTTTGAGGATCCAAGTGAAAATCTTGCGATCAACCAGGGAACTCCTGAAGAAGTTATGGAATCATGGATCGAATCTTCCGGACATTACACGAACATCATGAATTCCAAAAATGTTTCTGCCGGAATCGGCTGCTACTCACAGAACGGTCATCTCTACTGGATCCAGTGCTTTTCTTCTCACGCAGCAGAAACCTGCACACAGCCTGCCAACCAGAATGTCTCCCCTGTTCTTTCCGTGCTTCCACGCCTAGTGAACATCCATTTTAATGTATCTTCTCCTGTAAAATTCACAGAAGAACAGAAGACTCTGACCATTTATGCAACCTGTAACGGATTCAGCTATATGAGTTCCAGCCTCGACCCGTCTTCTTTTACATGGTCAACAGGTGATCCATCTGTTGCTACTGTGGATCAGAGTGGTGTGATCCGGCTGAAAAGTAAAGGAAACACAACAGTTACCGCAACACTGAAATCCTGCCCTGACAAAATACTGACTGCAGATCTCAATGCCTACTATGATCTGGAAGATTCCAAAGAAACATCCCTGACCTATACAGGTTCCTGGAAGTATACCGGAAAGCCTATTACTTTTTCCCCTGTACTTAAGTTTCATGACCGCACACTGACTGAGGGAAAAGATTACACTCTGTCTTTCTCCAACAATCAAAACAGCGGTGTGGGAACTTTCACGATCACAGGTCTTGGCCTTTATTCCGGAACTCTGACGAATAATTTCGGTATCTGGCAGATCAATCTCTCTCAGGCAGAGGTTACTTTTTCCCAGTCCTCCTATCTGTATACCGGAACTCCACTGACCCCGAAGCCAACCGTCACATGGAATGGTATAACCCTGACAGAAAATGTAGATTATACACTCTCCTGGCATAACAATGCCCAACAGGGAAACGCTTATGTTACTGTCTCCGGTAAGGGAAATTTCACCGGTGAAACAAATAAATCTTTCTACATCGATCTTACCCCGATCACAGAAGCTGAGATCGGTGATATCCCGGATTATGAATATGCTCCTGGCAAAGAATTCAAGCCGGAGCCAACGGTCACATTAAATGGTGTTACTTTAAAGAAAGATGTTGATTATACCCTTTCTTATTTTGATAACACCATGGCAAGTTCCAGAACCAACAGACCTCGTGTCCATATAACCGGTATCGGCATTTACAGAAGCGGTTTTTCCAAATACTTCACCATCAATCCACTGAAGCTCTCCGGCGAGACGATCGAACTTCCGGATACTAATTGTGGAAATGGATCTGTAACCACTTTCCTGCGGAATCATCTTGTGATCACCTATAATGGCGTACAGCTGACCTCCGACGATTACTCGATCACTTCCCTGCGCTGTTCTGCCGGCAATGAAATCCTTGGTTTTTCTATTTCCTACAAGCAGAATTATTCCGGAACGAGGCAGATGACATCTGTAAAACGCTGTGATCTTTCGGACATTCCGGAACAGATTTTCAGTGGTAATGCAGTAACGCCGAAACCGACTGTAAAATACGGCTCTGCTACACTTCAGGAAGGTACCGATTATGTCCTTTCCTGGGCGGATAACACAAAGACTGGTACCGGATCTGTAACTGTCACCGGAATCAATAAATATTTTGCAAGCCAGACCCTGACCTTTAAAATATCCGCTCCGGCACCGACAGTTACGCCAACTCCGAAACCAACCAACACTCCAACTCCGAAACCAACCAGCACTCCGGCTCCGAAACCTTCCGGTACTCCGACTCCGAAACCTTCCGGTACTCCGGCTCCGGCGGTTGTGAAATTAACAGCGCCGGCAATCAAGGCTTCCACATCCTGGAACAGCTGTACACTCCGCTGGAACCGTATAAACAATGCCCGGAGCTATATTCTCTACAGAAAAACAAATTCCGGAAAATACGCAAAGATCAAAACTTTAAACGCAAATACTACTTCATACAAAGACACAAAGATCACTATCGGAAATAAGTATTCTTACGTGATCCGTGCAAGCCGAAAAACATCCTCCGGTTATATCTACAGTCCAACTTCCAAAGCAGTGACCGTAAAACCGAATCTGCTCCGTCCGTCCACAAAGCTTAAAACCCTCAAAGGAAAACAGATAATTTCCTGGAAAAAAGTTCCCGGAGCAACCGGCTATGTCCTCTATCAGAAAAAAGGAAACGGCTCCTTCAAAAAAGTAAAAACCGTTTCCGCCAGAAACTTAAATTATACATTTAAAACATCAAAGAACACCACATACAGTTACAGAGTGGTTCCATACCGTACTATAAACAGAAAAGCAAAGACAGGACCTGCAAGTGCGGTAAAAACCGGAAAAGCAAGATAACAGCGGATAAGCGGGCAGTCAGGCCAGGCAAATGGTCGAACCAGTCATCCGCATTCAGTAAAAAAGGATGATGCGCAAGCACAATACGCATCATCCTTTTTTCAATTCTTTTCTTCTCCCTCTTCATAGGATTTTTCCCAAATCTCGGAAAATACTGCCAGCGGACAATCTGTCAGCAGGCACATCAGAAGAAAGCACTCATATGGGTTCACTATGTAGATCTCACTCATTTCACAGCGGGCCAGGATTTCCTGGATCTCCTCCAGAAAATGGCGGTATCTTGTATACGGATCATCATCTGCCATCTCCTGAGAGATCACAAAAAACTCCAGCGTGATCAGATCGAACCGCTCCACCGGAAATTTATGGTTCAGGATATTGTTGATCCTCTGGCGGCTGAAGCGCTTCTGGCTGAAATGTTTTGCCAGAATGGATGCGGACATCTTTTTGAGATTTCCCATTTTATTAATAGGAATCCCGCTGCAGATAACCTTTTCCAGATCCGAAGCACTGATATTCTCAGGCTTCCAGATCTTTTTGCCACCGTTTTCTTCCTCATCTTCCTGATACATGGCTGCAATGATCTTCTTTGCCCGCTCCAGAAGGATCATAAATTCCTGAAAAGCCTGGCTCTTCTCTGATTTCGGATCATCATGTCTTCCTTTCAGAAAAGCCAGATATTCCAGAAGCTTTTCTTCACTGTCCAGACAAAGCCCTGTGCCATACACGATCTCTCCGGTCTTTTTTTCCACCGGAGTCATCTGTTTGTAGGTTTCTTTATATTCCTCAGCTTTATAATAGCCAAGATGATTCCGATAGCAATACCAGTAGATCACTTCTTCCGGATTATGAAAATCAAAATCCTGCTCACGAAGCACCCGGGTCAGAAAATCTGAAACATCCTCTGTACTCATCCGAAGTCCGAACCCCAGAAGAAAAACTGTTTCACGCTTCACAGATGCCTGAGTCAGCCAGTTATTCACCAGAGAACTCAGTTTGGCTGATGTAGGTGACATGGATTTCGGTGTGTAGGTTTCCTTGAAGGATTCCACAACGATCTCCCTGTAGACTTCCTGCGGCACCTGGGAAAAAGGCTCCTCAAGCTCTGCACGCTCATACACATATCGTTTCAGATAGTCACCAAAGGAAACCAGTTCCATCTCCTTGTAAAGATAATGAAAAATAACCTCTGCATCCTCATCCTCAAAGGAATCCAGACTGACAACCTGGCGGAACTTCTGTGCCGCCTTTCTTGTAAATTCAAAGTCCTTCACTGAATCGAAGGCAACTGTCTGTTCAAAATCAAGATCCTGCATTCGATTTCTCATCACAAATTTTCTCCTTATCCCTTTTCTTACTCCCCGGGTTTATTACCGTCCGGTACTGTGGCGTTCTGCCCAGCGTTTGAGAAGATTTTTTTCTTCATAGCCGCTGATCTGTGCAAGGACCAGTGTCACATTATCTCTGCCGCCTCTTTCCAGTGCCTGTTCCAGGATCTTACCTACTTTTTCTTCTGCGGTTTCTGTCCCGTCAAGGATCTTCTGAAGCTCCTGATCAGAAAGCATGTCTGTCACTCCATCTGAACAGATCAGATACGAGCTTCCCGGCTGATAACCGATCTCCACGATAGAAGGCTCCAGTGCCATGTTTTCTTCCTGGAAGCCCAGATACTGCGTCAGCGGGGCTTTTCCCAGCATTTTTCCACTGATCACATGGTCCGTGGAAATCTGCTGGAGCTTCCCCTGAAAATGACGGTAGATACGGCTATCCCCAAGGTTGCAGGCATAGATCGCCTTTTCACTGAAAGACAAAAGTGCCATGGTTGTTCCCATGCTTCTGATACAGTTTTCATTGCTGTAGCGACATACTGCCTCATTCATATTTTCGCAGGCTCCTGTCAGAAAAACCACAGGCTCTTTTTTCAGGGTCTTTTTGTTTTCTTCATAGAAGCCTCCCAGCGCTTCCACAGCTGCAGAAGCTGCCATTTCACCGCAGCTTTCTCCGCCCATGCCGTCAAAAACGGCCAGCATTGGAAGCTGCCAGTGCTGTGTATGACCTGCCAGGATCCCGTCAACCCCCTGGTTGTGCACCGGCAGACGCACTCCGCAGCACCAGAAATTATCCTCATTATTTGTCCTCACCTTTCCGGTGTGACATGTATACGCATAATCAATCTGATAGGCCATTCTTTTTCCTTTCGTAAAACCCCTTCGACATTACTGCTGAAGCTCCACTACAGAATTACTCCAGTATTTGTCTCCCAGTTCTACATATTTGTCATTATCGCTCTCTTTATCATGAACCCTGCCATCTGCATCGATCCATCGGATCAGAAGGCCATCCTGATAATAAAAATACTGCTTCTCATCTCCGTCCCATACATAAGTATAAAACATCTGCTCGCCCCAGTAAAAATATTCCTCATAAACGCCATCTGCGGAACTGCCGGGATATACAAGCACTTTGGCAATCTCTCCTGATCCGTTATAAAAGCGCAGGCGATCCCCCTCTGCGCCTTCACGTCTATAACTGTCCAGAGCATTTTCTATGGTTGTCGCATGGTCACGTATCGTTTCCATTGCCTGCGCGAAGCTTTTATCCGAATTGTCTGCAGTACCGAAATTTCCTTTGTTCAGAGCATCAGAATCATCAGAATCTGTATACGAAGGCTCTCCATTATCCGCAGGTTTCCGTATCGTTCGTACCGCAAGGATCCCGCCGATCAGTACAACAAGGATCCCGGCAGTTATGAGCATTCTGAACATACCTTTCCGCCTCTTTCTGTCATCGGTTTTTCCGCCATTCTCTGGCACGGATCCCTCCCACTCCTGGAGATTCTGGTCACGGTCGTCTTCCAGATCTGTGATAGAGGTAACTCTGGGCTTTACAGCTCCGGTTTTTCTTATACCGGGCTCTGACTGAAGGGAACGTCCTGACGGATAGCCGGACCGGCTATCTTTTTCATATACTGTTTTTTCGGATGCAGATTTCTGAGGCTTCTGTATTGTGCTCTGAGCCTTTGGCGTATTCCGGGCTGCATTTTTTACTATTTCTCCGGCTATCGGTTTCTCCGGCTGTACGGATGCCGGCGCAGGATTTCTACGTGCCTGACGGATCGCATTCGTATTCAGCTGACTTGTTCTTGCCAGCTGTCTGGCGGCACCCTCCTGGAGAAACTTCGGCATGGACTCCGGAACAGGTCTTTCCTCCACTGGTTTCTGTTTCTCATGAACTCCCTGTTCTCTGTTTGCCGCTCCATATCGGAGTTCTTCCAGTGCTTCCCGAAACTTGTCAGGAGTCTGATATCGTTCTTTTGCATCATAAGCACAGGCTTTTAAGATAACGGAGCCGAAAGCCTCTCCTGCATCCACAGGTGGTGGCGGTGTTTCACCTGACATCCTCCTCGTGAGTGCGTTTTCCTTATCTCTATATGTGATCAGTTGTTTTTCAAGATTCAGAAACGGAAGTCTGTTATGATTCATCAGTTTATATAACACCAGGCCAAGTGCATAAATGTCCACCCTGCTGTCGTACTGTTCTCCCCTGTACATCTCCGGCGCCATATAAGAATAAGTTCCCTTTTTGGAAAGGGTACTCATGGTTTTTTCCAGTTCTCTGGCGATTCCAAAGTCCCCCAGCTTGAAATCCCCGAACCTGGATACAAAAATATTCTCAGGTTTGATATCCCTGTGGATGATGTGAAGCTGCCCACAGTATTCCAGTGATCTGCAAAGATCGATACCTAGCTTCATCACTTCTTTTTCTGTGAGATTTTTTCCCGCATAATATTCCATGAAGCTTGTGAGATATTCCATGCGGATAAAAATATCCCATCCGATCTCGTCCAGATATTCCATCACCTTGTAATCTTCTACAGATACAATATGGGAATTTCCCCGGAAATACTCCATGGTGCTTACTTCCTGAATGCACTCCTCCACCAGATTTTCAAAATAACCGCGGACAGATTTTTCATCACCGGATTCTGAGCGCACACTGTCCAGCTCCCCTTTACTGGCGGGGATTGTGATTATCTTAATTGCCGAGTAAAAAGAACGTCCCTTCTCAGTTCTCTGAGCTTTATACACTCTTCCAAAAGAGCCTTCCCCGATCTTGCTTACGATCTTCCATTCCGGCCACGGGGAAATTGGCAGTTCCTTGTCCATCGCAATCCCTCCTCTCTCAGAAAATCCCTGCTTATAAACAGAAATCTCCCTCCGGATTTCCGGGGGGAGATTTATTTATATTAGCAAGGTATATCGACTTATTCTTCTACCGGTGCAGTTTCCTCTGCTGTCTCTTCAACAGCAATGGTCTCTTCCGCCGGAGCAGTCTCAGTCTTCTCTTCCTCTACGGAAATTTCCTCTGTATCCTCAGGCTCCTCGGAAGCTGTTTTTACTTCCGGCATTCCTGTGTCAAGACTGATCTCACTGTAACGCTTCATACCTGTACCTGCAGGAATCAGCTTACCGATGATAACGTTCTCTTTCAGACCGATCAGCGGATCGACCTTACCTTTGATAGCAGCCTCTGTCAGGACTTTTGTTGTTTCCTGGAAGGATGCTGCTGACAGGAAGGAGTTTGTAGCAAGGGATGCCTTGGTAATACCAAGCATAACCTGTTTGCCCTCTGCCGGCTGTTTGCCCTCTGCCTCAAGTTTCTCGTTAACTTCCTCAACATCAAGGACATCAACAAGTGTTCCTGGCAGGAACTCTGTATCTCCGTTATCCTCGATACGGATCTTCTTCAGCATCTGATGAACGATAACCTCGATATGCTTATCGTTGATCTCAACACCCTGCAGACGATATACACGCTGAACCTCACGGATCATGTAATCCTGAACTGCACGCACACCCTTGATTCTCAGGATATCATGCGGATTTACACTACCTTCTGTCAGCTCATCACCGGCCTCAAGAACCTGTCCATCAAGGACTTTGATACGAGAACCGTATGGGATCAGGTAAGTCTTGGAATCGCCTGTCTCCGGATCGTTTACGATGATCTCACGTTTCTTCTTAGTGTCGTTGATCGTGGCAACACCTGGGATCTCTGTGATGATCGCAAGACCCTTCGGCTTTCTTGCCTCGAAAAGCTCCTCGACACGAGGAAGACCCTGTGTGATAT
>JAFEHB010000039.1_pt1 | contig 152145 bp, 145 predicted proteins | sample 9267121 | NCBI WGS metagenome assembly JAFEHB01 (sample SAMN17103336, study PRJNA684904) | human gut metagenome | isolation source: diarrhea sample from child under the age of five | host: Homo sapiens | place: South Africa: Mafikeng, Mafikeng Provincial Hospital | collected 2019-09 | reverse complement strand
CACCGTCTGAACTCTTTGCAACGAGTGAGGATATGGTTGAAATTGGACTAGATGTTCCCTTCTCTTCAAATTTAATGAAAGACCTGCGAAAAAATGGCTTTGATTTACCAGAAAAGTATCTGTCAGAAGACGAATTGGTAGAGCTTTTGGCTGATAAGTTGCGCTAAATTTACTGACAGAATTTCTGTCAGTAATAAAGGAGATTTGATCATGGAAATTGAACTTGTAAAAGTGGAAAAAAGTCAATCAAACCATGTTTTGAAACTCTATCAGTTCATTTTTAGTCTCTATTTGAAAAAGTATCATGATGATGAGATTAACCCAGCAAACACTCCCATAACAAAAATTGAAAGATGGTTTGATAAAGAATTTATGAGCTTATTTTTTATTAAATTTGACGAAAAAATTGTAGGTATTGTTCGTCTAGCTCATGTGACTTGGGATTTTGAAGGTCAAGATAAAATTCATATCGGAGACTTTGGCATTTTACCAGATTATCAAAATCTAGGTTTGGGGCAAATGACCATAAAAAAACTTGAACAGATGTACCATCCTAAAGATGGGTGGGAACTATCAACTATTTTGCAAGAAGCAGGCAACATCCATTTTTATGAAAAACTTGGTTATCAAGCTACTGGGAGTTTGACACATATTAATGAAAAAATGGATATTATTGGATTTGAGAAAAAAGAAAAATGATTAAATTTGAAAAAGTAAATTATACTTATCAGCCCAACAGTCCCTTTGCCAGTCGTGCCCTTTTTGACATTGATTTAGAAGTCAAAAAAGGAAGTTATACGGCTTTGATTGGGCATACTGGTTCTGGTAAATCGACGCTTTTGCAACATCTGAATGGATTGTTGCAACCTACACAAGGGACGGTTAGAGTAGGTGATATTGTTGTCACTTCAACAAGTAAACAAAAAGAGATTAAACCTGTCCGCAAAAAAGTGGGTGTAGTCTTTCAATTTCCTGAAAGCCAACTTTTTGAAGAAACGGTTTTAAAAGATGTCGCTTTTGGACCACAAAACTTTGGAATTTCAAAAGAAGAAGCTGAGAAAATTGCTGCTGAGAAACTGGAAATGGTTGGTCTTTCAAAAGAATTTTGGGAAAAATCTCCTTTTGAACTTTCAGGAGGGCAAATGCGTCGTGTGGCCATTGCTGGGATTCTCGCGATGGAACCAGAAGTTTTGGTACTTGATGAACCAACAGCGGGCCTTGACCCAAAAGCTAGAATTGAGATGATGCAACTTTTTGAGAGTATTCATCAAACGGGTCAAACCGTTGTTTTAGTCACTCATTTAATGGATGACGTGGCCGATTATGCTGACTATGTTTATCTTCTTGAAAAAGGACATATTATCAGCTGCGGTACTCCGTCAGATGTTTTTCAAGAAGTTGATTTTTTGAAAGCACATGAATTGGGAGTGCCGAAAGCGACTCATTTTGCTGACCAACTTCAAAAAACGGGGGCCTATACTTTTGAAAAATTGCCAATCACACGAGCTGAACTTGTTAATTTACTAACAAGTCTGTCAGTAAAATCAGGAGGTGAAAACTGATGCAAAATATGCTGATGGGACGTTATATTCCAGGTGATAGTATCATTCACCGCATGGACCCGCGTTCAAAACTTTTGGTGATGATTGCTTTTGTTGTCATTATCTTTTTGGCTAATGATTGGTTAGGTTATCTTCTTTTAGTGCTTTACACTTTAGCGGGTGTTTTATTATCCAAGATTTCAGTTTCCTATTTTTTAAAAGGCCTACGGCCAATGATTGGTTTAATTCTATTCACAGTTATTTTCCAAATGCTTTTTACTAATGGTCAACATGTCATTTTTAGTCTGTGGTTTATCAAAATTTCAACTGAATCTTTGATTAATGCCGTCTATATTTTCTTTCGTTTTGTCTTGATTATTTTTATGTCAACAATTTTGACGCTGACCACGCCACCATTGACCTTGGCTGATGGAATCGAAAAAGGCTTAGGACCTTTGAAAAAAATCAAAGTCCCTGTTCATGAATTAGGTTTGATGTTATCTATTTCTTTACGCTTTATTCCAACATTAATGGATGACACAACAATGATTATGAATGCTCAAAAAGCCAGAGGAATGGATTTTGGCGAAGGAAATTTACTGAAAAAAATCAAATCAGTCATTCCAATTTTAATTCCATTATTTGTCAGTTCTTTCCGCCGTGCGGATGACTTAGCAGTCGCAATGGAAAGCAGAGGCTATCAAGGGGGAGATGGACGTACAAAATACCGTCAACTCAAATGGAAAATGCGAGATAGCTTGCTCGTTGTATCTATTATCATAATGGCAATTTTACTTATTTTATGGTCAAAAGTTTCCTAAATAAAAGCTCAAGAGGAGAAAAAATGATTACTTTAAACGTAAATAGCTTGGAAAATGCAGAAATTTTTTGGAAAGAATTAGGGTTGGAAGATGAAGTAGCACTCAATGAAACCTATGACCCAAATCCTGAAACTTTAGCAATTTCCGTAGAGACAATTGATGAAATTCATGATAAAATCATTGAACTTGGACTTCCTGTAAGTCCAATTACGCCAGCTGTTGATGGAAGATTCATGTTTTCTTTTATTGCTCCTGAGGATAATACCTTTATTGTTATTGGTGAATGGGTCGAAAGACCTTACACTGGAGAAATGCGCACTGAATTTTTTGAAAATGTAAAAGGACTAATTCCACTTGCGCCAGAACGTCTGTCAGAGCTGACAGAAGGCCAATTTGTTCTTTTTGGACGTGTCACTTGTCCTTGGACCAGAAGATTTGTTAAGGCCCTTCCTGACTATGCTGACAAAATGATTTATTACGTTGACACAGAAAATACAGACCTCAATCCAGAATTACAAGCGATTCGCAAAGCTCACGAAGTAGAAACCGTTCCAACATTTATGAAGAGAAGTGCTGACGGAACTTTTGTCAAATTTGATAAAAAGAAAGAAAGTCTTTCTGAGTTTATAAAATAAATGCTGACAGTTCTGTCAGTAAAAAAACAGTTTCGGCTGTTTTTTCTTTAAGCAGAATTGAAAATTTTCCAAATATTTGATAATTTGCTATAATATAGAACAATAATATTGTAGGTAAAATGATTCTGTCAGTAAATTTTTTACTGACAGAATCATAAAAAGGCCTATAAAGTGTCATCAATAACTGAATGGCCCTAGAATGGAGTAAAAATGGAAGCACAAAAACTATCAGCACAAGAAATAATTCAATTTATCGGGAACGCTGAGAAAAAAACACGTGTCAAGGTAACCTTATCAGGAATGCCTAGTTTTAAAGCAGCTGGTTTTCTTGCTGAAAATGGGCGTCCAAATTTTAAGGCATTAGCCAATAAAGGAATCCAAGTTCTGGGAGATTTTCACACACATTACAGCTTAAAAATTATCATTGGAGATTGGCAAGCAGTACGTCCATTGCTTTCTGGCTTGACTGAGAATAAAGATTACACCCTAGAACTTGAAGGCCGAAATTCAGCTGTTCCTCTCCTTGATACCAGAGAAATCAATGCTCGAATTGAGCCAGGAGCAATTATTCGTGACCAAGTAACTATTGGCGATAGTGCGGTCATTATGATGGGGGCTATCATCAATATCGGAGCTGAAATTGGTGAAGGCACAATGATTGATATGGGGGCAATTTTGGGTGGCCGTGCGACGGTTGGTAAGAACTCTCATATTGGTGCTGGAGCTGTTTTGGCTGGTGTTATTGAGCCTGCAAGTGCTGAACCTGTTCGTGTTGGGGATAATGTCCTTGTTGGAGCTAATGCGGTTGTAATCGAAGGAGTACAAGTCGGTTCAGGTTCTGTTGTTGCGGCAGGGGCAATTGTTACCCAAGATGTTCCGGAAAACGTTGTTGTTGCGGGTGTTCCAGCTCGAATTATCAAAGAAATAGATGAAAAAACACAACAAAAAACGGCTTTAGAAGATGCCCTTAGAAATTTGTAAAATTAAAGAAATAGCTTATTTCTGAACTTTTGTTAATCTTAGCAAAAGTTTTTTTGCTAAAAAGAGCAATATACAGCCGAAAAAGAGTAAAATAAATAAAAAAACTTTTGAAATTTAGCTTAGTAATGAGGAAAAAATATGATAAATTTAATCGAAATCAGACGGCAGCTTCACCAAATTCCTGAAATTGGTCTTGAAGAATACGAAACTCAAAAGTATTTACTAGCCATTATTCAAGAACTGACTCAAAATAAATCATTCATTCAAGTGAGAACATGGCAAACCGGTATTCTAGTTTATCTAGCAGGAAGTCAGGGTCAAAAGACAATTGGTTGGCGAACAGATATTGACGGTCTGCCTATTGAGGAATTAACTGATTTACCTTATGCTAGTAAAAATGGGCGAATGCACGCTTGTGGACACGATATTCACATGACCGTTGCTCTTGGTTTATTGGAAAAAATGAGAGAAAGTCAACCAATAGATAATCTCCTCTTTCTCTTTCAACCTGCTGAAGAAAATGAAGCGGGCGGAAAATTAATGTATGATGCTGGAGCATTTGAAAATTGGCTTCCTGATGAATTTTATGGATTACATGTCAGACCAGATTTAAAAGTAGGAGATATCGCTACGAATCAGCATACGCTTTTTGCAGGAACTTGTGAAGTTGAATTATCCTTTATTGGAACAGGAGGACATGCTGCTTTTCCTCACACAGCAAATGATGCTTTGGTGGCAGCCGCTTATTTTATCACTCAAGTTCAGACGATTGTAAGCCGAAATGTGGATCCGTTAGCTTCAGCAGTGGTTACATTTGGGAAAATGGAAGCTGGAACAACAAATAATATTATCGCTGAACGTGCTTTTTTACATGGAACTATCCGGAGTCTGACCCAAGAAGTCAATGAATTGACTCAAAAACGTTTAAGAGAACTTGCAAATGGAATCGCGGAATCTTTTAACATGGAAATTGAGCTTAAACTTAAACAAGGCGGCTATCTTCCAGTTGAAAATCATCCTGAACTTGCTAAAGAACTGATGGATTTTTTCAAAAAAGAAACTAAGGCTAATCTTATTGACATCGCTCCAGCCATGACTGGCGAAGATTTTGGTTATCTTTTGAGCAAAATTCCTGGAGTCATGTTCTGGTTAGGAATTGATAGTGATGCTCCCCTTCATTCACAAAAAATGAATCCAGACGAGCACGTTCTCAATTTTGCTGTTGATACAATTAGCCAATTTTTACAATTTAAAGTTAATAGGTTATCAGAAGATGAAAAAACAATAAATTAATGGCTTTAATCTTAAGAATAGATATGTTAAGATAGGAGAATAGAGTTTTTTTAAATCATTCAGTAGTTAAATTGTCACAATTTAACTTTTTTGAAATGATAAAAGTTATTTAGGGAAGAATAATGAAACAAAGAAGATTAAAATCAAAAGGAGCAAAAAAAGCTTTTTGGAAGCTTACCTTGCTTATAGGTGCGTTATTAATAGTGGTAGCGGGAGTAGGAACCTATTATTATGATCAAGGAGTTCAAAAGCAAAAAATTGCTTATGAAAAACAAGTAGATGAGGCGAGAAATGCAAAAGACAAGGCCTATGATTCAAGAAAAGCAAACGATATTGAACAGGCTCATAAGTTAATTGATAAGCTTCATGTTAAAGATAAAACTTCTTTAGATAAATCAATGAGCCAATTGACAAACTATTTGTCAGAGATTGACAAAGTAAACCAGATTGTTGCAAAAGCCCATGAAAATATAAGTGAAGAAGGAATAAAAAGCTCTGAAGAGGCTTTAGAATTATTAAAGGCTCCGTATGAGAAATCAGACAAAGAAGCATTGGCAAAACAAGTAAATGCTGACAAACAAATACTTATTGAGCGTCAAAAAGAAGCGGAGCGTATTGCGAACGTTCAAAATCAATATGCAAATAAAAAATTGATTGCCTTGACCTTTGATGATGGACCAAACCCTAATACGACCCCTCAATTATTAAAAATTTTATCAGATGCACAAGTTCCAGCAACCTTTTTTGCTCTAGGAAAACAAGCCCAAGCCTGCCCCCAAATTATTAAAGAAGAAGCTGATAGAGGAAATGAAGTCGCTTCGCATACATGGGACCATAAAGACTTGGTGACACTCTCACCAGACCAACAAAAGCAAGAAATTGAGAGTGCAAATCAGTTAATTAATAAAATTATAGGTAAAAACGTAACACTCTTCCGTCCACCTTATGGAAGTTATAATAAATCTGTTTTAAGTCAAACAAATTTAAGTGCAGTCAATTGGACTGTTGACACTAATGACTGGCGTTATCGTACAAGTGCTCCAGTTGTTCAAAATGTTTCGACTTACGCCCATGATGGAGCAATCATTTTAATGCATGATATTCATCAATGGTCAGTAGATGCGGTGCCGCAGATTATTCAAAATTTGAAAGCACAAGGTTATACCTTTGTAACGGTCAGCACTTTGCTAACAGTACAAGATGGGGGAGCTAAGGCTCAACAAGTTTATTTTGGTAGATAATAAAATAAGAAGAGGAGAAGTGATTCTACTCTTTTTATTCGTCTTTAACGAAGGTTTATTCTAAAAAATTCATATCCAATGAGTTTATTCTTGACAACTTATGGGAAACTTGATATACTAATATAGTCGTTTGAGAGAAACGCAGGCGTGGCTCAACTGGATAGAGTACCTGACTACGAATCAGGCGGTTGTAGGTTCGAATCCTACCGCTTGCATAAACAGAATATGGCGAAAGTCATTTTTTTGTTTGATACTGATATTTTATATAAAATATCAGTATCGGTAAGAATTTAAAAATTCTAAAATAAGATTTGGGACTTCGCGACAAGCGCGAAGAACTGAATTGCTAAACGCCAAAGCGTGAAGCACTTCATGTTCGGGAAGTAGCTCAGCTTGGTAGAGCTCAAAGCATGCTTTGAGGCTGTGGATAGGAATTTGCGAAGCAAATTTACCTTACAAGTACTCTTAAAAGTGGAGATGCTGAACAAAGAAGTTTCAAAAATTTAATATTAGCTACGGGAAGTAGCTCAGCTTGGTAGAGTACTTGGTTTGGGACCAAGGTGTCGCAGGTTCGAATCCTGTCTTCCCGATTACCGACTAACCCTAACTCATCTTTCGTGGATGAGTTTTTTTGATGTCAAAATTAGATAATCTTCCATAATTCTTGAAAGTGTTATCCAGATATGATAAAATTCAAGTGATAATGTGAGTTTAGAAAATTACTAAAAGCGAGCATTAAATGAAAGGAGCCATCATGGCATATAAATCACATAAATTTGGTAAACGTAACGGTAAAAAACATTTCAACGCAGTAGGCGTAAGAACTGCACCAAAACCAGAAGCTAAAAAAGAAGAAAAATAATTTTTGTTTAGGAATTTTAAATTACTTAAAATTGAATCCTAATCTCTTGATTTTCTAACTCATCTCTTGCAGATGAGTTTTTTATTTAAATCACTCGTTCTAATGTGAAAAATATTGACAAAATAAGGATTTTTGGTATAATAGAAAAGTTGAATATAGCAGTCAGCTAGAAAGCTCGTCAACATTTTGCTGTTATGTCAGGGAGCGTAAGCTATTATACTCCTTGTGTCAAGTAACTGAAGCTATAAGCGAAGGTAAAATGAACGAATTCGAGGCTGTCAATATTCTTCAAATAAAATATTTGGAGGACATAAATTATGTCACGTTACACTGGTCCATCATGGAAACAATCACGCCGTTACGGTATCTCACTTTCTGGTTCTGGTAAAGAAATCGCTCGTCGTAACTACGTACCTGGACAACACGGTCCAAACAACCGTTCAAAACTTTCTGAATACGGTCTTCAATTGGCTGAAAAACAAAAACTTCGTTTTTCATACGGTCTTTCTGAACGTCAATTCCGTAACTTGTACATTGCTGCAACTAAAGTTAAAGAAGGAACTGTTGGTTTCAACTTCATGACTTTGCTTGAACAACGTCTTGATAACGTTGTTTTCCGTCTTGGTCTTGCGACTACTCGTCGTCAAGCACGTCAATTCGTAAACCACGGACATATCCTTGTTGACGGAAATCGCGTTGATATCCCATCATTCCGCGTACAACCTGGTCAAGTGATCTCAGTTCGCGAAAAATCTATGAAAGTTCCTGCAATCCTTGAAGCTGTTGAAGCTACTAAAGGTCGCGCTAACTTCGTATCATTTGATGCTGATAAACTTGAAGGAACTCTTGTTCGTCTTCCTGAACGTGATGAAATCAACCCAGAAATCAATGAAGCATTGATCGTTGAATTCTACAACAAAATGATGTAATTTCTTATTTGCATTTTGAAATCGCTCCTGTTTGGGAGCGATTTTTTTGTGACTTTTTTGGTAAAATAGAGGTAGGACACTGTCCTTTAAAATTGATGACAAAAACTAGTTAAGGATTATTTCTAAGTGGAAAATGTTAAAAAAATTGCTGAATTGTTGAATATCAAAAATTCACAAGTTGAAAAAGTATTAGAATTGACGGCAGAGGGGAACACAGTTCCGTTTATTGCTCGTTATCGTAAAGAAGCAACAGGTTCACTTGACGAAGTTGAAATCAAAAAAATTATTGATGAAGATAATTTACTGACAAAATTATCAGAACGTAAAACGGCTGTTTTGTCAAAAATTGAAGAGCTTGGTAAGTTGACTGATTCGCTTAAAACACAAATTTTGGCTGCTGAAAAACTGACAGAAGTTGAAGATTTATATTTGCCTTACAAAGAAAAACGGCGCACAAAAGCAACGATTGCAAAGGAAAATGGTTTATTTCCTTTGGCTCAATTGATTGTAAAAAATTCAGCGAATCTTGAAGAAGAAGCTGAAAAATTTGTCAATGAGAATTTTACAAGCCCTCAAAAAGCTTTGGAAGGTGCCGTGGATATTTTGTCAGAAGCGATTTCTGAAGATGCGCGTTTGCGTTCATGGCTGACTGGTGAAATCAAAAACAATAGTTTACTGACAAGTAGTTTGAAAAAAGATGCCGTTGATGAAAAGCAAGTTTTTCAAATGTATTATGAATTCTCAGAAAAAGTTTCAGAATTACCAAATTATCGTGTATTGGCTTTAAACCGTGGTGAAAAATTGGGGATTCTGTCAGTAAAATTTGAAAATAACGAAGATAAAATTTTACGTTATTTTGCCGCCCGTTTTGCTGCTCAAAATAATCCAATGATGCAAGTGGCGATTAAAGATGCTGTCAAGAAAAAATTGATTCCAGCTATGGAACGTAGTATTCGGACTGATCTGACAGAAAAAGCTGAAGCATCTGCTATCGAAGTTTTTGGCGAAAATTTGAAAAATTTATTATTGGTGGCTCCGCTTAAAGGGCGTGTAGTCATGGGATTTGACCCTGCTTACCGTACTGGAGCAAAGCTTGCTGTTGTTGATGAGACAGGTAAATTATTGATGACAACGGTTATTTATCCTGTTAAGCCAGCAAATGCAGGTCAAATTGCTCAAGCGAAAAAAGATTTAGCAAAATTCATTCGAGAATATGGTGTGAATATGATTGCGATTGGGAATGGAACTGCCAGTCGCGAATCTGAAAGTTTTGTTGCAGAAGTACTCAAGGAAAATAATTTTTCTGATGTTTATTATGTGATTGTCAGTGAATCTGGAGCCTCTGTTTATTCAGCGAGCGAGTTGGCACGTGAAGAATTTCCAGAATTGACTGTTGAAAAACGTTCAGCAATTTCGATTGCACGCCGTTTGCAAGATCCATTGGCTGAACTTGTAAAAATCGAACCAAAAGCCATTGGTGTTGGTCAATATCAACATGATGTTTCTGAGAAAAAATTAACAGAAAATCTTGATTTTGTCGTGGAAACAGTAGTTAACCAAGTTGGTGTTAATGTCAATACAGCCAGTCCTAGTTTGCTTTCACACGTAGCTGGTCTTAATAAAAGTTTGGCACAGAATGTAGTAAAATACCGTGAAGAAAATGGCGCACTCAAAACAAGAGCGGAACTAAAAAAAGTCCCACGTTTGGGAGCTAAAGCATTTGAACAAGCGGCAGGTTTCTTAAGAATTCCAGAAGGTAAAAATTTCCTTGACAACACCGGTGTTCACCCAGAATCTTATAAAGTGACGGAACAACTTTTGGCGGAAATTGCCGCTGATAAACCTGTCAGTAACGAAGAATTGCTGACCAAACTTTCGTCAGTAAATATTCCTGAAATGGCTGAAAAACTTGGTCTTGGTCAGGAAACATTGACTGATATTATCAATGATTTACAAAAACCAGGCCGTGATTTGCGTGATAGTTTTGATGCCCCAATTTTAAGACAAGATGTTTTGTCAGCTGGAGATTTACAAATTGGTCAACAACTTGAAGGTGTAGTTCGTAATGTTGTTGATTTCGGTGCCTTTATTGATATCGGAATTAAAAATGATGGCTTGGCACACGTTTCTGATTTGAGTAAATCTTTTGTCAAAAATCCAAGTGATGTTGTCGCTGTAGGGCAAATCGTAACGGTTTGGGTTAAATCTCTCGATTTACAAAGAGGGAAAATTAATTTAACCTTAGTGAACCCACGAGAAAAATAATCTGTCAGTAAATTTTTTGATTCTAGTTTCTTTAAGCGAAGCTGTCAGTAAATATTTTTCAAATTTTAGTTTCGCTAGGTGAAGCTGTCAGTAAAATTTACTGACACTCGTCTGTGCGAGCCTGTCAAAGGAGGAAAAGTGTTAACTAATCAAGAATTGACAGCAAAAGTAAAAGAAATATCACTCACATATTTTAAGCAATCATTTGACCACGAAGCAAAATGGAATCAACGCCTACGGACAACTGGTGGTCGTTTCTTTCCCAAAGATTTACATCTAGATTTTAATCCTAAAATGGCTGAACTTAAAGATTTTGAAGGAGTGATACTTCATGAATTAACTCATTATCATCTGTATCGGTCTAAAAGAGGTTATCAACATCGAGATGCTGATTTTAAAAGGCTTCTGTCACAAGTTGGTGGCTTACGATATGCTCCCTCAGTGATTGATAAGAAGATAAAATATTATTATAGCTGTCAAAATTGCGGCCAACTTTATCCTCGACAAAGAAAAATTGATACAAAAAAGTATCGCTGTGGAAAATGTCGAGGGAAATTAATCTTAAAAACAAGCGGAAATTAAAAATTCCGCTTTTTTTTATTAAGAATTAAGAAGTTTATCCACATTTTCTTCACTTTTTCCCCAAAAACTGTTAATAAGTTAAGATAAATTGGGGATAATTACAAAAAAATGGCTCAATTGAGCCAAAAAAATCTTATCCACAAGATAAAATAAATGCGTAAAGATGATAATTGCTTTTTCTCACAAAAAAGCGTAGAATAGTAAAAATACATTTTTGAAGGACTTCGAGCTATTTAGCTCGAAATCTTTTATATCATGTAAAATAATATTGGATGAAAAAGAAAAGGGAGAAACTCGTGCTTAAATCAGAAATTATTGCTCAAATGCCAAAAGTTGAACTTCATTGCCATCTTGATGGTTCGCTTAGCTTGTCAGTCATTAAAGAACTCGCTAAAAATGCTGGAATTCATATGACAATGTCCGATGAGGAAATTTTAGAAAAGGCACAAGCCCCAGAAAATACAAAAAATTTGCTAGAATACTTGCAACGTTTTGATTTCGTCTTACCACTTTTGCAAACTTATAAGAATTTAGAGTTAGCTGCTTATGATGTTGTCAGACAGGCAGCAAATGATAATATTAAATATATTGAAATCCGTTTTGCTCCAAGTCAACATCTCTTAGAAAATCTAACCCTTGAAGAAGCAGTAGAGGCTGTCATCGCCGGACTTTCTCGTGCAGAAAATGATTTTGATATAAGAGCAAATGCACTCGTTTGTGGATTAAAACAAGAACCAATTCAAAAATTACAAAAACTGCTGCCACTTTTTGATAAGATTCCTGATGAACATCTTGTCGGATTTGATATGGCGGGTGATGAATTAAATTATCCACAGGAAAAATTTGTAGATTTGATTCATGATGTAAAAATTAAGGGTGTCAATGTGACGCTTCATGCTGGAGAATGCCCAGCCTGTGAGCAAAATATTTTAGATTCAATTGCAATGGGGGCAAGTCGCATTGGACATGGAATTATGACTAAAAATCTGTCCGAAGCCGAACAAAAAATGATGATTGAAAAACAAATTGTTTTAGAAATGGCTCCAACTAGCAATTTTCAAACAAAAGCGGTGACAGAGCTTGCGCAATATCCTTTTAAAGAACTTTATGACAAAGGAATACACGTGACATTAAATACCGATAATCGAATGGTTTCGGCTACAAATTTAAGCAAAGAATATGAGAAAATCTCAGCTTGGTACCCAGATTTTTTACTTTCTGATTTTGAAAAAATAAATCATTACGCAATTGATGGCGCCTTTATTGGTCAAGAAGAAAAAGAAGAACTTCATCAAAGATTTACCAAAGAATACAAAAAAATCTCTGAATAATCAGAGGTTTTTTATATTAGATGAATTATTATTATTTAATTTCTATCTTAGAAATGATTTGAGCAGCTTGTTCATCAAATGAAGTTGGAATGGCAAGCGTTTGGCTACTGTCCAATAGTTTTTGAGATTCTTCTTTTACCCAAGCAGAATCTTTAAGATATCTTTCGTCTTGGTAATGATTTGGGTCTTTATAAAAATTGATTGACCCATTATGATTAGAACTATAGGTAACAAAAGTGGTTCCAGCCATTGTATTATCAGAACTAAAAGATAATGTTACTGTGTCCTGAGGAACAACTACAGAACCAGAAAAAGGAAAGACTTGGTGATTAGCTCCATTTTTAGTAACACTGATAGAAACAGGTTGATAATCATATTTGTAATAACTTAGAAGGGTTTTGGTTACGCGTGCATACTCAACCTGTTCAGCGCTATATCCAGATAAAGGCGAAGAACTTTTTTGTACTTTTTCAGAATTATTGGTATTTGCTTGACTGCTTGAAACAGAAGAGCTCGTAGAATGAGTAGCAGAATTTTTACTATTGCTAGTTTTTGAACTTGAGGTAACTTTAGAACTAGAAGTAGTTTCTTTTTTGGTTTGATTCTCAGAACTTTTAGAATTTGAACAGGCAGCTAATGAAAATAAACTCAAAAATGTAGCTGACCAAAGGATTATTTTTTTCATAAGATTTATTCTCCATTTTTATTACTTTATAATAATAGCATTAAAGTTTTGCAAAGTAAAATTTAGCTATGATTACTATAATCTTAGAATATATTTCTACTTGGGTATAATCTATTTTTGGAATGAGCTTTATTTAGATATTTTTATTTCTAAGGTGTTGCTTTAGGACAATAAAAAAAGCTGAATCATTATATATTCAGCCTTTTTTTATTAATAAATATTATTCATCAGGTGTCATAATCATTGGAACAACAAGTGGTGAGCGTTCAGTTTGTTTATAGAGGAATGGTGAGAGTGCTTCACGCATCGCACGAGCCACAGAAGCTTCATTTGCGTTTTCTTCATGCATCGCTTCACGAATGGCATTGAAAAGGACACGTTGACCACTACGAATCAAATCACCAGACTCACGCATATAGATAAATCCACGCGAAAGCATGTCAGGGCCAGCAAGAACGGTTTTCTTTTCAAAGTCAACGGTTGCAACCGCAAGGACAATTCCATCTTCTGAAAGTTCATGACGATCGTGGAGAACGGCATTTCCGACATCACCAATTCCTGAACCATCAACGTAAGTGTCAGAGGCTGGGAAATGGTCGGCATATCTTGCGCTGTCAGCAGTTAATGCAAGGACGTCACCATTTTCTTGAATGAAACAATTTTCTTTAGGGACACCAGTATCTTGAGCAAGTCCAGCGTGAATTTTGAGCATTCGATATTCACCGTGAACAGGCATAAAGTATTTCGGTTTGATGAGACGTAACATGAGTTTTTGCTCTTGTTGCCCACCATGACCAGAGGTGTGAATGTTGTTCATTTTACCATAAATAACTTCAACACCAGCTTCAGCGATTTTGTTAATCAATTGGTTAACACCGTGGGTATTCCCAGGAATAGCATTTGATGAGAAGACAACCGTATCGCCCATTTGTAAGGTAATATGACGGTGCATTCCGTTGGCAATTCTTGAAAGGGCAGCCATTGGTTCACCTTGCGAACCTGTACACATAATCAAAAGTTCATGTGAAGCGTATTGATTAACTTCATTTGGTTCAATGAAAGTTCCTTTAGGAGCTTTGATATAACCGAGTTCCAAACCATTCACGATTGCTTTTTCCATTGAACGACCGAAAACGACAATTTTGCGTCCAGTCTTAACTGCTCCATCAACGGCTTGTTGCAAACGGAAAATATTTGAGGCAAATGAAGCGAAAATAATTCGACCTTCAATACGTTCAAAAATTTTCATGATGCTTGCACCAACGACTTTTTCAGAATGTGAAAAAGTTGGAATTTCAGCATTGGTTGAGTCAGAAAGAAGGAGTAAAACGCCTTCGCTTCCAAGTTCAGCCATTCGGTGAAGGTCAGCAGGTTCACCCACTGGTGTGAAGTCAAACTTGAAGTCACCAGTAGCGACAATTTTACCTTGAGGAGTATTTACAACAATCCCTAAAGGTTCTGGAATTGAGTGAGTCGTGCGGAAGAAGTCAAGACTTAAATGATTAAATTTAATGACTGAATCTGCATGAATTTCATAAAGTTTAGCATCACGTAAAAGTCCGTGTTCTTCGAGCTTTCCACGAATGAGCGCAAGTGACAATGGTCCAGCATAAATTGGAATATTGGCCTGTTTCAAGAGGAATGGAATTCCTCCGATGTGGTCTTCGTGTCCGTGAGTGATGAAGAGACCTTTGATACGATCAATATTTTCAACGATATAAGTATAATCAGGGATGACGTAGTCAACACCTAATAAATCGTCTTCTGGGAATTTAATTCCGGCGTCAATGATGATAATTTCATCTTTATACTCAACGCCGTAAGTATTTTTACCGATTTCGCCCAGCCCGCCAATGGCGTAAACTGCGACTTCATCAGCTTTTATTTTAAGTTGCTTTGGCATATTTCTCCTATTCTTTGGATTTTTTATTTTATTTTTTGACTGACAAGTTGGTCAGTTCGGTTTTTTAATGTAATATTTACTGACAGAATTTTAAAGGTACAAGAAAATCACTTTAGATTGCTGTCATTTTTGACAAAAATCTAAAGTGCTCTCCTTTATACTCCAGTCAGTCTTAGAAGCTTGTGATTTCAAATACGCCAGTTTCTTTTTCATATTCGACAGATTCATCAGAAAGTGAGTCAATAAACTCTACGTGGTAGGCAGTATTTTTAGCAAGAAGTTCGCGTGCAAGGATAACTCCTTCTTCTTTAGTAGCGACATCAAGGTCGAGGTAAAGAGCCTCAGTAGTCTCACGACGTGGTGAGCGGGTATTATCTTTTTGGTAGAAAACTTTAAAAATCATTCTATAAATCACGAGCAAAAGCTCGTTCCTTTCTTAATAGTTCGTGTTTGCTGTTCTTTGCAATTACTATCATTTTAGCATATTTGCAAGGAAATGGAAAGTTGAGTTCATTAATTTTAAAAATGAAGCGCTTCCTAAAAAATAATGGTGGAACTTGCAAGGCAAGCGTGGTAAAATATAAGGAAGTAGAACTGATGACAGAGAAGATAAAAATTATTTGTAGATAGGTCGCATTGGATAAGTGGCTGTCAGTAAAAGTCTATCAGTAATTAAAAAATAACATACTTTCAGAAATATTATAGGTAAAAAATGAAAATATTAGCATTTGATAGCTCATCAAAGGCTTTGTCAGTAGCTGTGGTTGCTGACGGAATATTACTTGGTGAAGTAACATTAAATTTGAAAAAAAATCACAGTACAACTTTGATGACAAGCATTGATTTTTTGATGGCTCAAGTTGGTCTTGAAGCCAAAGAACTTGACCGGATTGCGGTAGCACAAGGCCCTGGTTCTTATACAGGTTTGCGACTTTCTGCGACAGTTGGAAAAACATTGGCTTTTAGCTTAAATAAAGAGCTTGTTGGTCTATCAAGTTTATTGGCAATTGCTAATCGTGTTCAAGACAAAAATGCTTACGTGCTTCCGATAATTGATGCAAGACGTGGAAATGCCTATGCAGCTCTTTATAAAAATGGTCAGCAAATAATTGCGGATCAACATTGTAATTTTAGTGAATTTTTGGCTGATTTATCAGAAAAAGTTTCTTCATTTGAACAAATTATTTTCACAGGAGAAACTGATAATTTCGTTGAAGCAATTCAAAATGCTGGTTTCTCTGAAGAACAAATCATTTCTGACAGTTTAGAAAAGCTCCCGTCAGCCTATGAAATTGCTAAGATTGCCGAAAAATTAACTCCTGAAAATGTGCACGCTTTTGTGCCAAATTACCTCAAAAAAGTTGAGGCCGAAGAGAAATGGTTGGAAAGTCATGAAAAAGCTGAAAACACTCCTGACGACTACGTTCAAAGGGTTTAGTGGAAAAAAATTTAATCCTCGTCGTTATTTAGAAATGGCTGACATTGAACTTGAACATGACCGAGAAGGTGTTCACTATCGATTGGCAGACAGAGTTGATATTGTTGCTTTGCTTGCGATTGAACGAGATGTTTACAATGGAGATATTCCATGGACCTTCTCTCATTTTGAACATGAAATTGTCAAAAATGATGAAGCCTTTTTCATTGTGGCCGAAATTTCTGGCAGTGTCATTGGTTTTATTGGAACTAGAATCAATCACCATGGTCAAGATGCACATATCACTAATCTCGCAGTGTTTAAAGCCTTTCAAGGACAACAAATTGCCTCAACTTTGATTGAACAACTGATTGTATTGATGAGCGCACTCGGAAAAAATGAGATGACTTTGGAAGTCCGTCGTGACAATACTAAAGCACAAGGACTTTATCGTAGGCAAGGTTTTGTCACTGACAAATTATTGCCAGAGTACTATGAAGACGGTGCTGATGCCATTTGGATGATTAAGAAATTGAAAAAATGAAACTAAAACATCTCTCTTACTTTGAAGAAAAATTAGAAGATAAAAAATATTTTCCAACCATAGAAAACCTATCAGCTCAGATTTATGAACTTTTGTCACTTGCTTACGAAGAATCACCGTGGACACGAGCTTACATTTTAGCTGATATAATCAATGAAAATTCCGATTATATCTTCCTAGAAGAAGAGGGGCAAATTGTTGGTCTTTTAGCGATTTCAACAATAATGGATGAATTAGAAATTACAAATATCGCTATTCATCCTGATTTTCAGGGGCAAGGACTAGCGAGTTTTTTACTGACAGAAGTGTCAACATTTAGTGGGACTTTATTTTTGGAAGTTCGGAAGTCCAATCTTGCCGCTCAAAAATGTTATGAAAAATTTGGTTTTAAGATTTATCATACAAGAAAAAATTATTATGACAAACCTCTTGAAGATGCTTTGTTAATGAGAAAAGAGCAATTTTAAAAATGAAAGATAATTATATATTAGCCTTTGAAACTTCATGTGATGAAACTTCAGTGGCAATTTTAAAGAATGGAAATGAATTATTATGTAATATCATTGCCAGTCAAATCAATAGTCATAAACGCTTTGGTGGAGTTGTGCCAGAAATTGCCAGCCGTCATCACGTCGAACAAATTACTGTTTGTATTGAAGCAGCCCTTGAAGAAGCAGAAATTTCGGCTGACCAACTGACGGCCATTGCGGTGACCGAAGGTCCAGGCTTAAATGGCGCCTTGTTAGTTGGAATCATGGCAGCAAAAACTTTTGCATGGGCAAATCATCTTCCTTTGATTCCAGTTAATCACATGGCCGGTCATTTGATGGCTGCAAGTTTAGTGGATACCATTGAATATCCAGCTATGGCCCTTTTGGTTTCAGGTGGACATTCTGAACTTGTTTACGTAGAAAAAGAAGGAAGCTATAAAAAAGTTGGTGAAACTCGTGATGATGCTGCCGGTGAAGCTTATGATAAAGTTGGTCGAGTGATGGGCCTGACTTATCCGAGTGGAAAAGTCATTGATGAATTAGCACACAAAGGAGCTGATACTTACAATTTCCCACGAGCAATGATGAACACACATGAAGTAGAATTTAGCTTTTCAGGCTTAAAATCAGCCTTTATCAATCTCGTTCATAACGAAAATCAAAAAGGAAATGACGTGATTGCTGATGATTTAGAAAATTTAGCTGCTTCCTTTCAAGCTGCGGTCGTCGATGTCCTTATGGCCAAAACCAAATTAGCCATGGAAAAATATCCAGTAAAAACGCTAATAATCGGCGGTGGAGTATCAGCAAATCAAGGCTTACGCGAACGTTTGTCAGCAGAAATTACTGACGAAAAGTTAATTATTCCTCCTTTAAGACTCTGTGGTGACAATGCTGGAATGATTGCAGCAGCAGCATATATTGAATGGAAAAAAGGTTTGGAAAATGTTCAAGCAGGATTAGATTTAAATGCAAAACCTAGTCTCTTTTTTGAAGACGTAGAAGAAGGAGAAGTTTAATGATGAAATTAATTGGAAAACTTCAAAATGGCATGACCTTTACTGAAGAATTTGACGGAGTCAACGATTTCCTAGCCCTTCAACAAAGCGATTATAATGCCATTGCTGATGAAATTGAAGTTGTTGAAGTAAAAATTGCTGACGAAGTCCTTGATTTTAAAGGAAATATGGGCCAACTTTACTACGAACTCATTAAATAAATAAAAAGTTACTGACAGAATTGTCAGAGCCTAACTGTTGAAACTTTACAGATAGGTTCGATTTTCATCAGTAATTTTTTTTATGTTTTGATTCAAATTTACCACCATTTAGGCAGTAAGGCAACGATAGAATTTGTGACACTAGAGATTGTGTTTGTGACAGTTGTCGTTGCGAGTGATATAAGATTATTTGCAGTGTTAACTGTTGTTGCCACAGCATTTGTTAAGGACGTAGTAATAGGTTGAATTGAAGAAACAATAGTATTTATTGCCGGAGTTACAATAGGGAAAATGTTTTCATTAGAATACTTTAGAGCAGTTGTAAGCAGGCTAACAACTGGAGCTATGATAGAATCTGGAGCGGTGACAATATCGTTGATAATTGGTCCCCATACTGGAGAAGCGGGTTCTATAAGTGAGCCATCGATATTAAACTGATAGTCAGGTGTATGGCTGTAAAAAGGACCACTATTACCTTCGTCATAGTAGACTGCTGCGTTTAAACCATTTCCTCCATAAGCTCCTAGTATGACATCATACATATTTCTAATATTAAAATAAAGATTAGGATGAGCTTGAACATAAGCGATATCAGCAGTTGACAAAATATTTGAAGGGTCTGGTCCAACAAAGGCAACAACTGGAATTCGTTCTTGCGCCCCAATTGCTAGTGCCAAATATCCCCCAAGAGAAATACCTGTTACTGCAAAACTAGACTTTGGATATTGTGAAATGATTGAGTCAGCAAATTGTTTAGCAGTTACAGCTTGACTAGGTAAGGTGGGTCCACCATTTAATGGTACAAAATACTGGCTTCCACCTACTACAGTTTCAATGTCTGTAATCCAATCATTAATTTCATTAAAATAGGGATTAGTTGCTGCATAAGCAATAATAATGCTACTAGTATTTGTAAACCCGTTTATGATTGGAGAAACTGCCATTGCTTGCATGCCATTATCGGGATAGCCAGAAAGAGAGTTATCAGAATCTACGGCTAGTAATATTTGATAAGTTTGTCCGGTGCTTTGACCATTCAGATGAACAGTAAGGATATCCCCGGTTTTGAGAGAATTAAATCCAGGGTTAGCAACTTGTGAATAGGCTTGACCAACAGAAAGAGCGTCGCCTGCAATGTTATAAAAATCAAGAGTTGTTGTATTAGCAAGAGTCGTTTGGTCAGTCGCAGAAATACCCGAATTACTAGTTTGATTTAAAAGTGTTGTATCAGGATTAGTGATACTTATATCATTGGCGATTGTATTACTAGAGCTTGAATCTCTAACAGATGAATCTGCCAGACTTGATTGTGTAGCGGCTAGGCTAGAAATGTTGCTGTTGCTTGCAGAAGTGGTGGCATCTAATGTGTCAACTGTAGTAGATGAACTAGATATACTTGATGAACTCGAAAGAGCTATAGAAGAATCCAAAGCCTGACTTGTCGGCATATCCGATGATTGAGAGGTTGATAAAGAACTGATTGAAGGGGTTGAGGTGCTATTTGAGGATTCAGATATTTGCGGAGTACTTGAAATTACTGAACTAACAGTAGATATTTCAGAAGTTTCACTATTGCTTGAGCATGCACTTGCATCTAATGAATTAGGGGTTAGCGAATTAAGGGATGTTAGCGGTGAAGCAGTAGATTCATCAGCTTTTGCTAGCTGTGTTGTCACAGCGCCCAAAAGGAGAAAAGTAATTAAACTTGCAGAATAAAGCCAAACTTTTCCTTTTTTCCATGCTTTAAAATGAGTTATACTACTTTGCATAAATATCTCCTAACTTTCTTCTTCGGCTTGATTTTCTTGTTCTTGTGCCAGTAAAATCTTATCGTAACTTCTAGCAAAAGGAAAATAAATAAAGATAGTCATGACAAGCATTAGAGCTTGCCAAATTGCTGTTTTCCAGCCACCCACTAACAAACCTGAGATAATAGGAGGAGTGGTCCAAGGGACATAAACGCCATTAAAAGGCGGAATGATTTGAAAATAAATAGCAAAATAAGTTAGAAATCCTGAAAGCAATGGTGCAAGGAAAAATGGGATAGCAAGTATGGGGTTAAGAACAATTGGAAGTCCAAAGAGAACCGGTTCGTTGATATTGAAAATTGCAGGTCCAAGTTCCATTCGCCCCAAAACTTTCATTTGTTGGGATTTTGCAAAAAAGAGTAGATAGACAACGAGACCAAAGGTTAATCCGGCACCTGTACTGATAATGAATTGGTCGCTGAAAGCTTGAGTAACAATATGTGCTCCATTTGCTAAAGAAAGTTTATGTTCGGCATAAAGTTTAGCGTTATCCAAACCATTGGCAGCTAATAAAGGAGCCATTATTCCAGTAATAATTATTGAAGAACCATGAACACCGAACCACCAGATAAATACAGGTAAAAATGCAAGAACGAACACTCCGACAGGTCCATCAGAAACGTGTTGCAATGGTGATTGAATGACTTTATAAACCCATTCAACAAAAGTAGTATTTAAGGCAATTGTGTAAATTCCTTCTAAAATACCAAAGAGTGTAACAATTGCAGCAGCTGGAATTAATGCAGTGAATGAACCAGCTACGTTTTCAGGAACTTGTTCAGGCATTTTAATTGTGATATTGTGTTTCATAAACCAACTGTAAAGCCAACCGACAATTAAGCCGACGATAATGGCTAGCACCATTCCTTTACCAGATAACCAAGTGCGGTCAATGACATTATAAACATAGTAATTAGAGCTGGGTTTTCCAGTAGCAATAGAAGTTACATTGGTCATGATATCTGGCTGAAGAACAATATCACAGATAATGGCGATTAAACCAGCTGGTGCAGCCTTGTAACCTTCTGCTTCTACCCAAGAATAGGCAATTCCAAAGACCGCAAAGAGAGCCATGATTCCAAAAGAAGCATTATTGATAGCAAGAAAGAGTGGTCCTAGCTTAATTTTATTCATGAAGTCCTGTCCAGCTTGCCAGGGAAGTTGACCAAGGATTAGAAAAATCGATCCGACGATAACTGCGGGTAAAATATACATCATACCATTTTTTATCGCTGTAACTGCCTTAGTATTCAAAAACTTCATCATCGGAGGCATAAGTGTCTCATTTATAAATGTGTTCATAAAAAGTTCTCCTTTTTCGTTTAGAAAGCGCTTTATTTTTTTTGTTAATTTTAGTATAAAAAAACGTTTTTACCTTTTCAAGAGGTAAAAACGTTTTGAAACTATTTTTTTTGATTTTGGAACTGTCCCATAAATGGGACAGAATGTTCCCTTATTTTATTAATTCTTTTAGCCTTTTATAAACGGATTTAGCAAGTTTTTCTGAAATAAACATTGCTGGAATTTGACTGGTCATATCATCGGAAAAATTAACATGCCATTCATTAATCTGATAGCTAATAAATAAATCAGATAAAAGAGCTGCTTCAGAACTGGGATTTGCCGTAATCACAGCAATTTTTGTATCCGCGTTTTTTCGCATACCAGCCATTGCTTCGAGAACTTCGCTAGTTTCTCCTGACACAGATAAGATAATAACAAGTGTATCGGCAACATTTTGAAGTTGCTTGGCAATTGGCCAAGAAGCATCTTGTAATGAGAAAACTCCAGGAACTCCCAGATTTGCAAGGTAACGAGTAGCCAAAGTAGCGGTTGCTCCTGAAGCTCCAACTCCAAAAAATAAGATATTTTCTGAATGTAAAATCATCTCAGTAAGAGCTTCTAATTTTTGGAGTAAATTGCTTGGATAAATGTCTATAGATAAAGAATTAAAAAAGTCACTTGATGGTTCATTATCTTTCTGTGTTTGTTTGACAAAATTTTTGAAATCATTAAAGGACTTATAATTCATTTTATGAATAAGCCTCATAACAGAAGCTGTTCCAGCATAAGAACCCGCTGAAATTTGTCGAATACTGGAGGATGGAATCTCTTTTATATGGTCTTGTAGATAGTTGTAAATTGCTTTTTCTGTTGGTGTTAAACTGGTAAAATCCAATTTTCCAAAAATGCTCATATATGGCTCCTTAAGTAAGATATCTAATGTTTATGATTAGAATGAATAAAGTGGTACATTTTATAATTTTTCAATGTAAATAGGTAAATGCTAACTTTTATTTTTTTCTGTGAAATGATAGAATTAAGAAAAATTTTTATGGAGATAAAAATAAAATGCTGATACAAAATTGTTTTGGAGAATTTTTTGGTACTTTTTTGATGATTTTGCTTGGGAATGGGGTAGTTTGTGCTAATCTACTAAAGAAGACAAAATCAACAAATTCTGGTTGGTTAACAATTATTATAGGTTGGGGTTTGGCTGTGAGTTTTGCAATTTATGCTGTTCAGTTTTACTCACCAGCAATACTTAATCCAGCCATTGCTCTAGTTTTTGCAGTTCTTGGACATATTAGTTTTTTTCAAGCATTTCTGTATAGCATTTTTGAAATTTTAGGTGCAATGTTTGCATCAATTATATTATGGATTTATTTTTATCCTCATTGGCAAGAAACTAAGGAGGCAAGTGAAATTTTGTCATGTTTTTCTACAATTCCTAGTATACGTAAATCGTGGTCAAATTTTATGAGTGAGTTTTTCTCCACCGCCTTGCTTGTTGGCATGATATTGACTTTTAGTTTTTATCATTTTAGCGCCTTAGTCAGCCCACTATTTACTGGTGGATTAATCATGGTTCTTGGTTTTTCAGTAGGGACAACAACAGGATTTGCCTTGAATCCTGCGCGTGATTTTGGCCCTAGATTAATTCATAGTTGGTTGCCAATTGCCAATAAAGGGAATTCAGACTGGTCTTATGCTTGGATTCCATTTTTAGGACCGCTTTTAGGTGCTTTAGTTGGTATGGGTGCTTATTGGACATTCACTACATTTATTTTGGGAAGTTGAAATAAAAAAATTGAAGACTTAAAAAGTTTATTGAATACAAAAAATACTGATAGGATTATCCATCAGTATTTTTGCTATAAATTTTTTAAACTTTGAACAGTTTTTGTCTGTCATAATCATATTATTACTAGACCACAGATAATTCATGAATTGTCCGTCCTTCTTTATCGACCAATTGTAACCAGCTATTTGTTCCAGCGAAGTAAAGGAAATGTCCCACTTCATTGACTGATTTTAAGACAATATCCTCAGTAGTTGTGAATGTTTTAGCATCCCAATTGGCTTTTTGTTCTTCTCTTAAAGTCTGTGTAAAACGATAGGCTAAACCTGGTGTACCATCAGATTTCATTCCACCGCTTTCGGCGATTTTTGCTCCGGCTTTTATCACGAGTTGATTGGATTTTTCCCAAATAATGGTCGCTTTACTGTCGGAATGATTAACAAAAAATTCAACTTCAGAAAGTCCTTTTTTCCAGCGATGTTGTGCTTTAGGAGAAAAAGCTTTTTTCTTTTCTAATTTAATGCCAAAAGCAGTTAAAGCGGTCAAAAACTCGTCAGCAGAAATGGCACAAGCTTTTTCGATATTGCTTGGAATTTTAATTGGCTCGGCTTTATCACGTAAAATAATGCCAGCTACCTCAGCCAAATTAACTAAATATTGCGTTAGATATTCCAGCTCTAAATCATAGGCAGCCATATTTAAAATCACGACTTTATCAAATTCTAACTTAGGAATTAATTCTAAATCATTGGCAATCATTTTAATCTGCCCTTTTTTTAGTAAAAAGAATAGCTCATCATTTTGCAAATCAAAACGTGCGTTATTTTGATCAAAAATACGTAAAAAGGCAGTTGATGGAAGACGAATTTCTAAACCAAGGTCAGACATGCTGACCGTAAAAGTTAAATTTTTCATAACTTTATTATAGCAGAAAGTTTGACAGCCTTATCAAACAATACATCATTAAGCTAAAGTTTGGTATATACAAACAATATAAGCTGTTTTTTTGTATTTTATAAAAAACAAATCTTTAAAAAAACAAAAAAATGTAGTTTTATAAAACAAAGTTCGGTATTTACGTACAATGGTAACTGTTAACAGAATATTTACAAAAAGGTCATTGTCAGATAAATTAAAATGGGTTAGAATTATTTTGTGAAACACACCGATTCATCAACCGATTGATAAAAATCTTAAGGAGATTCATTTTTATAATGAAAAAGACATCGAAGAAAGTCATTGGACTTACAGCAAGCGCACTAATTGCAGTATCATTACTTGCAGCTTGTCGAAATAGTAGCTCTGCATCAAAATCTGATAGCAAAACAATTTCAAATTTAAAGATTTCATTTATTCCATCCAAAAATCCGGATGATATTACCACAGCGACTAAACCAATCGCAAATATTTTGAAATCTGAATTGAAAAAACAAGGCTATACAGTAAAAAATATTGATACTAGTGTTGGTACAAATTATCAAGCGGTTGGTGAAGGACTCGATGCTGGTTCAGTTGACGTCGGTTATGGAATGTCAGCGACAACCTATGCCATGTATCAAGATGGTTCAACTCCACTCTTGATGGCAACACGTAAGGGACTTTCAAATGATGCCTCAGATTCTGCAAAATATTGGAATGAACATAAACCAACAACTAAAACTGATAAAGAAGTGACTTCTTACCGTTCGCTAATCATTGCTGGTAATTCGCCAATGGGCAAAAAGTTAGCTAAAGAAGCCAACGACGGAACTTTGACATGGAAAGATTTAAACGATGCAAAATGGGGGCTTGAATCAACTTCATCTGCGGCAGGCTATATGTATCCTTCGCAATGGTTAACTGATAACTTTAAACATTCAATTCGTGATTTAAAAAATACAGTTACTATGGATTCTTATGATTCAGCAATGGCTCAACTTGCTTCAGGTCAAATTGATGTAATGCCAGAATATGCTGATGCACGAATGGATGACGCTGCTAAGTGGACCACAACTTTCGGTGCAAAAGAAAGTATTTGGGATGACACAAATGTGATTGGTGTGACACCTGCCATTGCCAATGATGGAATCATGGTTTCAGAAAAATCAAAAATCATGACGGCTGACTTCAAAAAAGCACTCTCAACAGCAATTAAAGATATGGCTAAAACTGATGAAGGAAAGAAAGTCATTGCCATTTATTCACATGATGGCTATGTTGATTCAACAAAAGCCGACTATAAAACAGCCATTAAAGTGGCAAATTCAATGAGTAAAGCCAACTAATGAACAAATAAATCATTTAATAAGGGTCTGGGTTACTCAATGAGTTCCAGACTCTTTTTGTGGAAATTGACTAATATTAATTAAAAAGCCTTCATTAGTGAAGAAGGATGGAGAAGTAATGATAAAATTTAAAAATGTGTCAAAAATTTATCCAAATGGCACAAAAGGTTTGACGGATGTTAATTTACAAATCAATCAAGGAGAATTCGTAGCTATTATTGGAACATCGGGAGCAGGAAAATCAACTCTGATTCGTTGTGTTAATGGTTTAAATGATATTACTTCGGGTTCGTTAATTGTGAATGATACAGAAGTGTCAAAACTTAAAGGAAAAGAGTTAAGAAAATTTCGGAGACATGTGGGAATGATTTTTCAATCCTATAATTTAGTTCCTAGAGTGACGGTTTTGAAAAATGTAATGTTTGCTCGTGTACCAGATATGAGTTTATTTAAGGTCATTTTTGGTTTATTTTCAAAAGAAGATAAACTCGTTGCCTTAGATTCTCTGAATAAGGTAGGGATTTTAGATAAAGCTTATATCCGAGCAGATCAACTTTCAGGTGGGCAACAGCAACGAGTATCACTCGCTCGTGCTCTTAGTCAAGAAAGTGAAATTTTACTCGCTGATGAACCTGTTTCAGCACTTGACCCAGTCACAGCTAAAGAAGTTATGGATGATTTTAAAAGAATTAATGAAGAATTCAATAAAACAATTTTACTGAATATTCACCATGTTGAACTTGCTTTAGAATACGCTTCGCGGATTATTGCTGTAAAAAAAGGGAAAATTGTTTATGATGGTCCTTCGCAAGAGGTAACCAAAGAAATTTTGGATGAAGTTTATAGAAAAGAGGCCTAAATGTACGATAAAATTTTTAAGCCTAAAAAAATAAAACTTATTACAGGAGAAGTTGTTGAAGAGAAAGTCAGTCGAACTTGGTTGACTTGGTTAATTATCATCTTACTGATTGCTTTTTCTGTTATTCTTACAAATTTTGATTTTAGTGCGCTTAGCAGAAGTGGTCTCTTTTTTCAAAAATTAGCAAGTATGATTCCCCCAAATTGGGCTTACTTTCATAAAGTTCTTCCCCCATTATTAGATACGATTAAGATGAGCTTTTTTGCTTCCTTACTTGGAGCAATTTTGTCAGTTCCATTTGCGATATTAGCGGCAAATAACATCCTTAAAAATCGTTTTGTTAATGGCATCATTCGTTTGATATTCATGCTAGCAAGAACTTTGCCAACTTTGGTTTTGGCTTTAATTGCAACCTATATTTTTGGTCTAGGAACTTTTGCTGGAGTTGTTGCAATTTTTGTATTTACCTTTTCTTTCATAGGAAAACAATTGTTTGAGGTGATTGAAACTGTTGATATGGGACCTTTTGAAGCGGCAGAAGCTTTAGGGGTCAGTCCTTTAAAAGCCTTTTTCATTGCTGTTTTTCCTCAAGTCCTACCTACTTATCTTTCAACTGCACTTTATGCATTTGAGGGAAATGTTCGCTATGCTGCAATTTTAGGATATGTTGGGGCTGGAGGGATAGGAAATATCTTAAATGACCGAGTGAATTTTCGCGACTTTTCCTCTGTTGGTATGATTTTAATTTCTATTCTAGCTACAGTCATGATTATTGATTCAATCAGCGCATTAATTCGTAAGAGAATTGCCTAGGAATGAGAGGAAAAATGAATTCACAAATTATTGAAGAATATAATCATAGACCTAAAAACTGGTTTTATTATCTTTTGATATTTATTGTTTTATTAGCAGTTTCGATTTGGTCGACTTCAGTCGTCCATTATCATGGCGTTTCAGAACATGGCGCTTTAATCGCCAAAAATATTTTCACAGGGATTTTTCATCCAGATACCAGTTTGATGTTTAACCTAACTGAAACTGGTTTACCTTATCTCTTGCTACAAACTTTTGCAATTGGTTTGCTTGGGACTTTGGTTGGTGCAATTGTTGCCATTCCACTCTCTTTTCTTGCAGCGACTAATTTGGTTCCGAATTGGTTAGCTTATCTGATTCGTTTTGTCTTGATGGCGATTCGGACAATTCCTTCTTTTGTTTATGCCCTTTTATTTATTCCAGTCGTTGGTTTAGGTTCTTCAGCTGGTGTAATGGCGCTTGGTTTTGAGTCAATTGGGATGATTGCAAAACTATTTATTGAAGCTATTGAAGATTTGGATATGGGTGTTATTGAGGCTATGGACGCAGCTGGTGCAACAACATTTCAAAAAATTCGTTTTGGAGTTTTACCCCAATTATTACCAGATTTATATTCGATTTTACTTTACCGTTTAGATATGAATCTGCGTGATGCAGCCATTTTGGGATTAGTTGGTGCTGGTGGAATTGGTGCGCCATTGAGTTTTGCAATGTCTGGTTATAAATGGTCAGCCGTTGGTGCAATTTTGTTGGGACTTTTAGTTTTAATTATCCTTGTTGAACTCATTTCATCAAGAATTCGGAAAAAATTAGCAAAGGGATAAATAATATGAAAATAAGAATTCTAGAAACGAGTGATTTACATGGTTTTGTTCTCCCAACAAACTTCACCGAAAGAGAAATGAATTTGCCTTTTTCAATGGCCAAAGCCAAATCTAAAATAGATGAACTGACAGCAGTGGCTCAAGAGCAGGGTGAAATTATTGTAAAAATTGAAAATGGTGATTTATTGCAAGGTTCACCCTTGGCTTATTATCTAGCTAAAAAATCAAGTCGCGGTATTAAAGACTTGGTCAATGTCACTAATTCTTTTGGTTATGATGTGGGATTGCTTGGTAATCATGAGTTTAATTATGGGATTGATTATTTAAAAAGTTATGTTAATCAGGTAAATTATCCAATTTTGGCTGCGAATGTATTGAATAATGAAGGTCAACCTGCTTTTGGCCCTGCTTATAAAACCATTGAAGCGCAGGGGGTGAAAATTGGAATTGTTGGTTTTTTGACACAATATATTCCACATTGGGAAAAACCGTCAATTATCAAAGATTTGACTTTCCAATCTATTCTGACAACTGCAAAAGATATTCTGCCCGATTTGCGCCAATCAGTTGATCTTTTGATTGTTGCATATCATGGAGGCTTTGAGCGAGATTTACAGACAGGTCTTCCGACAGAAATTTTGACAGGGGAAAATGAGGCTTATCAGTTAGTTGAAGAGTATAAAGATTACATTGATGCCTTAGTGACTGGACACCAGCATCGTGAAATTGCTGACCATCTTTTTGGAGTTCCAGTTATTCAACCAGGCTATCGTGGTGCTTTTGTTGGCGAAATAGAACTTGAATTAGATAATCATAAAAAAGTTGTGGCTTCAAACGCTAGACTTCATAAAACGGAGAATTGCAAAGTCTCATCGGAGGTCAATCAGCTGATATCTGATGTCAGTACAGAAGCAGAGGATTGGTTAGACCAGCCAATGGGAGAAGTTCATGGAGAAATGATTATTCGTGATCCAATGACTGCTCGATTGATTGAACATCCTTATATTGAATTAATTAATAAAATACAAATGGAAGCGACAGGGACTGATATTTCCGGGACTGCACTTTTTAATAATGAAGCTAAGGGTTTTGCAAAAGAAATTACGATGAGATCGATTCTGACAAATTATATTTATCCCAACACTTTAGCTGTTTTAAGAGTGACAGGTGCAGACTTAAAGGCTGCCTTAGAGCGGACAGCGGAACATCTTGAACTTGACAAAAGTGGCGAAATTGTTTTTAGTCCACGCTTTATTGAACCAAAACCTGAATATTATAATTATGATATGTATGAAGGAGTTGAATATGCTATCGATTTGCAAAAAGAAATTGGTCAGCGAATTGTACGTTTAAATTTCAAGGGGCATCAGGTAAAAGATGACGAAATTTTAGAAATTGTCGTCAATCAATATCGCGCAGTTGGGGGTGGAAATTATCCAATGTTTTCTGCGGACAAGATTGTTAGAGAAATTACTGTTGATATGACCGAATTGATTGCTGATTATTTGAAGAAACATCCGATAATTGAGGCAAGTGTGAATCATAACTTCACAGTTCTAAAATAAATTTACTGACAGATATTTTAGCAGAATAATAGGTGCTAAAAAAATCTGTCAGTATTTTTTTTATTAAGTTATACTTGAGAATGAGCTAAGTTTTTCTAAAGTTTTTACTGATATACTTTTATTTATCAAAAGGAGGAGCCTAGCATGAAACATACAGTAATAATTCCAAAAATCAATTATCAATTTGTGAAATCAGAAGATGACTCACTTTTACTTCCAAGTCCTTTAGAAAGTCAATATTTAACAGTAAAATATGAGCAATAAGAGCCAGATGAGTTGAGATTCTATGATAAAATGAAGTCATAAAGATTAACAAAGGAGCATTAATGACAATGAATATCACATCTCATGGTGAAAAAATAGCAACAATAAATCCGACAATAAGTGGTGATGCACCTGATTTTGAACTGACAGATTTAAAAGGAAATAAAATTAAATTATCAAAACTTGAAAAACCTGTTTTGATTAGTGTTTTTCCTGATATTAATACTAGAGTTTGTTCACTTCAAACCAAACATTTTAATCTTGAAGCAGCAAAACATTCTGAAATTGACTTTTTGAGTATTTCAAATAATACAGCAGATGAGCAAAAAAATTGGTGTGCAGCCGAAGATGTTGACATGACAATTCTTGCTGATGATGGAACTTTTGGAAAGGCTTATGGTCTTATTTTAAATGGTGGTCCTCTTGAAGGACGTCTTGCCAGAAGCGTCTTTGTTATAAAAAATGGGCAAATTGTCTATAGTGAAGTTTTGTCAGAGCTTTCTGATGAACCAAATTATGAAAAAGCACTAGCAGCTACTAAATAGTTATAAATGACAAAATAGGGGATAATTGCAATTGATGCTTGTCTTCTATTTATAAGCTGTCAACAGGCAGCTTTTTTAGTAGTAAAAAGAATAGATGTAATTTTTCTTTGTACTCGAAATTTTCTATTCAATTTGATATAATTAGATTAATACTGAATATTTAGGAGAAAACATGGCTGTAAAACGTTTAATTGAAACTTTTGTTCCGGAAAATTATAAGATTTTCCTCGATATTGACCGTAAAACCAAGAAAATAAATGGTCAAGTGGCAATTACTGGGGAAGCGAAAGATAGTGTTATTGCCTTTCATGCCAAAGGTTTACACTTTAATAAAGTTCGTGCTTTTAGTGTCGACACAAACTTCATTGAAAATGAAGAAGATGAAGAAATCGTTGTTAAAATTGGTGAAACAGGGCGCGTGACTGTTTCATTTGAATATGAAGCTGAATTGACTGACAACATGATGGGAATTTATCCTTCATACTATGAAGTCAATGGCGAAAAGAAAATGCTCATTGGTACACAATTTGAAAGCCACTTTGCTCGTCAAGCCTTTCCTTCTATTGATGAACCAGAAGCAAAAGCAACCTTTGATTTGTCAGTAAAATTCGATGAAGAAGAAGGCGACATTATTGTTTCAAACATGCCAGAACTCTTGAATATTAATGGAATTCACGTTTTTGAACGTACTGTCAAAATGAGTTCTTACCTTTTGGCTTTTGTATTCGGTGAACTTCAATATAAAAAAGGAAAAACAAAATCTGGTGTTGAAGTAGGTGCTTTTGCAACGAAAGCTCATAGTGAAGCTGCGCTTGATTTCCCGCTTGATATTGCTATTCGTTCAATTGAATTTTATGAAGACTACTATAAAACGCCATATCCACTCCCACACAGTTGGCACATTGCCTTACCTGACTTTTCGGCAGGAGCAATGGAAAACTGGGGATGTATCACTTATCGTGAAGTCTGCATGCTTGTTGACCCTGAAAATGCAACCATTCAAAGCAAACAATATGTAGCAACCGTTATTGCACACGAATTGGCACACCAATGGTTCGGTGACCTTGTAACAATGCAATGGTGGGATGATTTGTGGCTCAATGAATCATTTGCCAACAACATGGAATATGTTTGTATGGATGCTTTGGAACCAAGTTGGAACGTTTGGGAATCATTCTCAATCTCAGAAGCCAATATGGCGCTGAATCGTGATGCAACTGATGGAGTTCAATCTGTCCACGTTGAAGTGACTCATCCAGATGAAATTGGAACGCTCTTTGACCCAGCAATCGTCTATGCCAAAGGTTCACGTTTGATGGTTATGCTTCGTAAATGGCTTGGAGATGAAGATTTTGCTGCTGGTTTAGCGCTTTACTTCAAACGCCACCAATATGGAAATACAGTCGGAGATAATCTTTGGGATGCCTTGGCTGAAGTCTCTGGAAAAGATGTGGCAGCTTTCATGCATTCATGGGTTAACCAACCAGGTTACCCTGTCGTTACTGCCGAAGTCATTGATGATACTTTAGTTTTGAGTCAAAAACAATTCTTCGTTGGTGAGGGTGCTGATAAAGGACGTTTGTGGAATGTTCCTTTGAATACAAATTGGTCAGGATTGCCAGACTTACTTTCTTCTGAAAAAGTTGAAATTTCTGGTTTTGCTGCTTTGAAAGCAAAAAATAATGGTAAAGCCCTCTTTTTGAATGATGCAAATATGGCTCATTACATTATTGATTACAAAGGACAATTGTTGACAGACCTTCTCTCAGAAGTTGAGACTTTGGAGAATGTTACTAAATTCCAAATCTTGCAAGATCGTAAATTATTGGCTAAAGCAGGTGTAATTTCTTATGCGGATGTCGTAAATATCTTGACGGCATTTACTAATGAAGAATCTTACCTTGTCAATACTGGTTTGAGTCAACTCATTAGCGAATTGGAACTTTTTGTTGATGAAGATTCAGAAACTGAAAAAGCTTTCCAAAGTCTGGTAGGAAAACTTTTCGCTAAAAACTATGCTCGCTTAGGTTGGGATAAAGTTGCTGGTGAATCTGCTGGTGATGAGAGTCTTCGTGGAATTGTTTTGAGTAAGACTTTGTATGCTGAGAATGCAGATGCCAAAGCAAAAGCCAGTCAAATCTTTGCAGCACATAAAGAAAATCTAGCAGGAATTCCGGCTGACATTCGTCCAATTGTTTTAAATAATGAAATTAAGACGACAAATTCTGCTGAATTGGTTAAAACTTATCGTGAAACTTATGTTAAAACGAGCTTGCAAGAATTTAAGCGTGAGCTTGAAGGGGCTGTCGCATTAATCAAAGATGAAAAAGTCATTACTGAATTGCTTGAAAGCTTCAAAAATGCTGATATTGTGAAGCCACAAGATATTGCTTTCTCTTGGTTCTACCTTTTGCGCAATGATTTTTCACAAGATGCTGCTTGGGCTTGGGAAAAAGCAAACTGGGCATTCCTTGAAGAAAAATTGGGTGGAGATATGAGTTATGATAAATTTGTTATCTATCCAGGAAATACTTTTAAAACTGCTGATAAATTAGCAGAATATAAAGCTTTCTTTGAGCCAAAATTAGAAAATCAAGGTTTGAAACGTTCAATCGAAATGGCAATCAAGCAAATCACAGCACGTGTTGCTTTGATTGATAGCCAAAAGGCTGACGTTGATAAATCAATCAAAGAAATTTCTGAAAAATTATAATAAATAAAAAATCACCTTAAAATCACCTTTTTGAGGTGATTTTTTTTATTCATTCTTGGTCTGACTTTGTTTTTGATAGCACAAGTAGAGCGATAATTAGAAAGATAAATCCCATGAGTGCTGGAGCGAAATGACCAAGGCTGATATAGATTTGTCCACCAATTAAAGGGCCTATCACGCGAGTAAGTGCTTGAAGTGCTTGACTTCCACCTTGAAGTTTACCTTGCTCGGAAGAAGTCGCTGATTTTGAAAGTTTACCGTTAAAGGCAGTTCCAAAAATACTATCTCCAAAAGCAAAGATAAACATTGCCAGAATGAAGAAGGGCCACATTTTAGAAAAAGCAGAAAGTGCGAAAAGAAGGTAAGCAATTATTTCGCAGACTAGTGCCAAACGGATGAGTTTATCTTCATTAGCTAATTTTAGAAGTCTTGGCATGATAAAGATTTGAGTCAAGATATCCATTAAACCCATGATGGATATGGCTAGACCAATTAATACAGGCGTCCAAGCAAAAGAATCTAATGAAAATTGACTAATAATTGCTTGGAGTGCACCATTTGGTAGCCAAAGTAAGATACCGGCAAAGAGCAGACGATTGAGATTTTTCATGCGTAAGAGCTGAAAAAGTTGAGTGAAAGGATTGAGTTGTTTAAGGGAAAAATTACGTGTGCGATGAGTTTCAGGCAAGCTCTCGTTCATTACGAATGCACCGTAAAGAAGATTGGCGATTGAGATGAGGGCGCCGAAGTAAAAGGGAACTGAATTGCCAAAATGAGCTAGAAGTCCTCCAACTGTGGGGCCAGAAATTGTTCCAACACCAACAGCGGCGGCTGTCCAACCAAAAACTTTAGTTCGATTTTCTTCATCAGTAATATCAGCGAAGTAAGCAAAAAGGGTCACGATATTTCCACCAGTTAAACCATCAATGATTCGTCCGAGAAAAAGCATCCAGAGACTACCAGCTAAGCCAAAGATAAGATAACCGAGAGCAGAGCCAGCTAAAGAAATCAGTAAGATAGGTTTACGACCAAAGCGGTCTGATAAAGAACCGAGAGCCGGAGCGGCAAAGAAAGTACATAGTGCATAGATTGCCATTAAACTAGTGACAATGAGTGCTTGGTCATGAGCATTAGCAAAAGGTGCGACCATAAAAGGAACGACTGGTGAGATGATTGTAAAACCAAGTCCTGTCAGGAAAGTGGTGATAAGCCCAAAAGTGAGGGCGTGTTTATTAATTTTCATAGGTAAAACCTCCATAAGATATGAGCCCGACTGGGTTGAAGCGATGAAATTTAGAAAAATTGGTGGTTCTGCCCAGCAGGCAGGTTCAAAATTTTGTCTTTTTCATAAACTTCTAGCACTCTGAACTCAAGTACAATAATTGATGATGATTTCTTAGGAAGTTTTTTGCGCAGACTTGCGTCTGCTAAAGTGAAATCTATAGACTTGTGATTTCACTTTTCTACACGGTTTCCTCGGAAACAAAAATAGTATACCATAACATTGTTTCCGTGTCAACAAAAAAGCAAACAAAAAAACTGTCAGTAAAAATTAATTTACTGACAGAATTATTTTTCAATATTATTCCGGATAGCAGAATCAAGATGATTATTGTATTTATTGAGGAATTCTAAAATATTGTTGACAGACTCATCAGTTAATTCATCGAAGATAACTTGATCATTTTCTGAAAATTTTTGGTGCAAACTTTCGTGACGGTCATTAATTTCTTGACCCTCTTTTGTTAAGCGAAAATAGATTTCCTTTTTATTTTGAGGAATTTGATAAGATTCAACGAGATTTTTTTTGAGCAGTTTTTTAGCGATTTTACTGGCAGCACCGCGTGTCATGTAGAGATGATGAGCTAATTTGGTCACATTTGGATAAGGGGTTTTAGCAATAAATTCAATCGTTTCAATCTCTGATAACGAAATATTTGAGAATTCAGCCTCCATTTGCGGCTTGTAATAGGCATCAATCTTATTAAATAAATCAGTTAAAGAAGTCATAATTTGTTCCTGATTTTGCTGAAGATTGGTCATAATCACTTTTCCTCTCTTTTTAAAGTTGTCTGTCTATAAATACAGCGCCAATAGTCATTGCGTCGCCAGATACTTGTAACCACAAAATTTTGTTCATTTTTCCAGTAATCATAAGTTAAAATAAATGTTTTCTTGCTGACTTGTGAACTACTATAGTGATTTATTGCTAATGGAATTACTGACAGACTTGTCAATGAATTTTTAGAGTCATTATTTTTACTGACAGAATTTTCGTCAGTAATTTTTGCAAAATTTTTCAATTTATCAGAAGCACTGATGATTTTTCCATCAGCAAGAATTTCTTGAAAAGTGCTGTCAGTTAATTTGTCCAAATTTTCCAGATTTAAAAACTGTTCTTCTTTTGCCAAAAGTTCAAGTGAGCGACTGGCGTAATGTTCCTCTTCAGGTAAGGCAGCAGGTTCAACGTGGACATCAACATCATAAACACCATAATTGTCAATTAACATTTTCTCAATGAACTCGGTCGCTTCATGACTCTCGAAAACACTTAAATCAGGAGACATTTCAACCACTACATCAAGGAAAATATTACTTCCATAAGAACGACCTCGGACAAGCTTAACCCCTTTTACCTTTGGAACTAAGCAAATTGCTTCGCGATATTCTTCAACAAGATTTTCATCAAAACCATCAGAGAGACTAAAAACAGATTCATGGAAAATATCATAGGCAGTCTTTAAAATGAAACCACAAATAACTACAGCCATCGCAGTATCAAGCCACTCCCAGCCGATGCTACTTGCTAAAATAGCAACCACAGTTCCAATAGAAGTCACCGCATCAGAGAGATTGTCCTTACTTGCTGCTGACAGCGCTTGTGAGTTCGTTTTTTTAGCCAATGCCCGATTATAAAGATAAACGCCCAGCATGACAAAAGCTGAGAATAAACCAACAAGAGCTCCCAGTGGGTCTATGGCTTCTTCTTTACCAGAAAGAAGTGTCATAACTGTTTCTCTTAAAACCTCAAAACCAACGAAAAACATGATAAAACTAGAAATTAAGCTAGCGATTGATTCAATTTTCCAGTGACCATAAACATGATCACTATCTGCTGGAATCCGAGCAAGTCGAAGACCAATCAAAATTGCAATATTTCCCATAATATCAGTCACGTTGTTAAAACCATTAGCTTGAAGAGCACTAGAATGCACAATTGCTGCAAAAGCAATTTGTCCAATGGATAAAACAATATAAGCGATAATAGAAACCCAAACTCCTTTTTCAGCGAGTTTCAGATTGTTTGTACTTGAAGCTGCCATATGAATCCTCCCAAATTTACATCATTCCATTATAACAAAATTTTGAATGAAAGTTTGTATCTATTGCCAAAAAACGCTTTTATAACAAGGGCTCACAAAATATAAATAAAAAATAAGGGCTGACTAATTTATATAAAAATACCCACTTTCTACTATATTAATGTATTAGAAATCAGTCAAAAATAAAATAATTATATAAAAAGTTCAAGTACCTTGACTTACATAGTAATGTGAAGTATAATATACTTTGTTTAAAATGATAGAAAGGAAAAAGAATGGCAGAAATACCAAAGGAAATGTTACGCGCCCAAACCAATGTCATTTTGCTCAATGTCTTAAAACAAGGGGATAATTATGTTTATGGCATTATCAAGCAAGTCAAAGAAGCCTCAAATGGAGAAATGGAGCTTAATGAAGCCACGCTCTATACAATCTTTAAACGACTTGAAAAGGATGGGATTATCAGTTCTTATTGGGGAGACGAAAGCCAAGGTGGTCGTCGTAAATACTACCGCTTGACAGAAATTGGTCATGAAAATATGCGACTTGCTTTTGAATCTTGGTCTAGAGTCGATGAAATTATTGAAAATTTAGAAGCAAATAAAAAAGATGAATCTAATAAATAATTTCCAATTAAAATTTAAGTTACTAAATAAGGGATGAAGGTAAAAAATATTCGTCGCAAATTGTTGACTTAAACTTTGAAAAGCGTTACAATATTTTTGTTAGTTTATCTTTTGTGAAACTAACTATTGTAATATTTAACAGCATTAACAATTAATGCTTGTTTACTAAAAAAAAATAATGTTATAATTATTTTCTCAAAAAATTTATTGAAATTATTTTGAAGTAAAATGAAATTGAAAATTCAATTTAATGTAAACTTATTTACATTATTTAACTCTAGAAAGGAATTTTATGATTTTCAAATCAATCATGAAGCATAAATGGGTTGCCTTATTCTCAATCGTTTCAACCTTTATTTATGCAGGAGTACAGCTTTACCAGCCCCAAATCATGAAACGAATTATGACCGTAATGTCATCAACAACTTATAGCCGTCATCAAATGGCTGACAAGGTTTCAGGATATGGAGTTGAGCTTTTGGTTGTTGCTGGGATAGGGATAATTTTTGCTATCTTTAGTACACTTTCAGCGGCACGTATTGCCCAAGAAATTGGAGCAGACGTTCGTGAAGCGACTTACAAAAAAATCAATACATTTTCTTATGAAAATGTTGAAAAGTTCAATGCCGGAAACCTTGTTGTTCGGATGACAAATGACGTCACACAAGTTCAAAACTTGATGATGATGGTTTTCCAAATTTTGATGCGGATTCCAGTCCTTTTGATTGGTGCGGTTGTTCTTTCTATCACAACTCTTCCAAGATTATGGTGGATTACAGTTCTTTTAATTGTTTTAATTGTATTAGTTACAGCCGTTTTAATGGGACGCATGGGCCCTCACTTTATGGCTTTCCAAAAATTGATGGACCGTATTAACGCCATTGCTAAACAAAACTTGCGTGGTTCACGTGTCGTTAAATCATTCGTTCAAGAAAAAAATCAAATCAAAGAATTTGATGAAACTTCTGATGAACTTTACGATCATAACTGGGCAGTAGGAAAACTCTTCTCAGCAATGATTCCACTCTTTACTGTGATTGCTCAAGGAGCAATTTGGCTTGCTATTTACTTTGTTTCAACTTTTGTAACAGAGTCAACAACAGTTGCCCAAGATAGTATTGGTGGGATTGCTACATTCATGACTTATATGGGAATGATTATGTTTGCCATTATCATGGGTGGTATGATTTCAATGTTTGCTTCACGTGGTATGGTATCAATTGGACGTATTAATGAAGTGTTAAATACTGATCCAGCCATGAAATTTGATGAAAATGCTAAAGACGAAGTTCTTTCAGGTTCTGTCAAATTTGACCATGTGTCATTCTCTTATCCTAATGATGAAGAACCAACACTTAAAGATATTAGCTTTGAAGTAGAACCTGGTCAAATGGTTGGGATTGTCGGAGCGACTGGTGCTGGTAAATCTACATTGGCACAATTGATTCCAAGACTCTTTGACCCAACAGAAGGTACCGTTTCAGTTGGTGGAAAAGATCTTAAAACAGTTAGTCGTGGAACATTGAAGAAAAATATTTCTATTGTTCTTCAAAAAGCCATTCTCTTCTCAGGAACAATTGCTGGAAATATTAAACAAGGGAAAGCCGATGCAACTGATGAAGAAATGACTCGTGCTGCACGCATTGCCCAAGCCGCAGAATTTATTACAACTAAGGATGGTCAATATGATTCTGAAGTTGAAGAACGCGGAAATAACTTCTCAGGTGGTCAAAAGCAAAGACTTTCAATCACACGTGGAGTTGTAAAAAATCCAAATGTCTTAATTTTAGATGACTCAACATCAGCCCTTGATGCTAAATCTGAAAAACTTGTTCAAGAAGCTTTGAATAAAGACCTTAAAGACACAACCACAATTATTATTGCTCAAAAGATTTCATCAGTGGTTCATGCAGATAATATTTTGGTTCTTGACCAAGGAAAACTTGTTGGTCAAGGAACTCACCAAGAATTAGTTGCTGAGAATAAAATTTACCAAGAAATCTACGACACACAGAAAGCACAGGAGGACTAAGACATGGAAAATACCAAATCAACAAAAAAAATGTCTGACACCACACGTGCCATCCGTTTTTTTTACCTCTATCTCAAAAAATATAAACTTCAATTTGCTGTAATTATGATTTTCATCATTGCTGCAACTTGGCTTCAAGTTATTGCTCCGTCACTTTTGGGGGATGCTATTACGAACTTGAGTAAATATGTTGGGGATTTCTTTACTCATCAACACGCTGATGATGCCAGAAAAGCCTTGGAACAAATGGCTCAAGCTTTGAGTCAACAAACTCACCAAAATATTACATGGCAACACGTTCCAGAATTTGCTAAATCATTGCCACAAGCTGCCCAAGAACAATTGACTTCTCAATTACCAAAAGGGACTACTTTGCAAAGTCTTTACACTGTTGCAACTTCTCATGCAGCAAGCACAGGGACCTTCATGAAAGGAATGTGGCAATTGCTTGCGGTTTACATCGCAACTGGTGTGTCAATGTTGATTTATACCCTCCTCTTTAGCCGTATCGTTGCTCATTCAACAAATCGCATGCGTAAAGGTTTGTTTGGTAAACTTGAACGTTTGACAATTTCATATTTTGACCGTCATCAAGACGGGGACATCCTTGCTCGTTTTACTTCTGACTTGGATAACATTCAAAATACTTTGAACCAAGCGCTTGTATCGGTTGTTTCAAATGCTGCCGTCTTCATCGGTGTCATTATCCAAATTTTCAACAAAGATATTACTTTTGCTTGGTTGACTGTGGCGGCTTCACCAGTTGCTATTCTATCTGCTGTGATTATCATTCGTCAATCGAAAAAAGCAACAGACAAACAACAAGAAGAAGTTTCACAACTTAATGCCTATATGGATGAAAAAATCTCTGGGCAAAAAGCAATTATCGTTGAAGGATTGCAAGAAGATTCTATTAATGGTTTCTTGGAACACAATGAAAATGTTAAAAAACGTACCTTTGCTGCTCAAGCATGGTCTGGTATGATTTTCCCATTGATGAATGGTTTCCAACTTTTATCAATTGCCATTGTTATCTTTGGTGGAACGGCCTATGTTCTTAACGATGATAGCATGTCAATTGCCACAGGTTTAGGGCTTTTGGTTGCCTTTGTTCAATACGTTCAAAGTTACTACAACCCAATCATGCAAATTTCATCAAACTTTGGTCAACTTCAACTTGCCATCACAGGGGCAACTCGTCTGAATGTCATGTTTGATGAACCAGAAGAAGTTCGTCCTGAAAATGGTAAGAAATTTGATACGATTAAAGACGGAATTCAAATCGAAAATCTTGATTTTGAATATCTTCCAGGAAAACCAGTCCTCAAAAAAGTTAATATTGATGTTAAAAAAGGACAAATGGTTGCCCTCGTTGGTCCAACTGGTTCAGGTAAAACAACAGTTATGAACTTGATGAACCGTTTCTACGATGTTAATGGTGGAGCAATTAAATTTGATGGAACTGATATTCGTGAATTTGATTTAGATAGCTTGCGTTCAAATGTCGGAATTGTTTTGCAAGAGTCTGTTCTCTTTGATGGAACGATTGCTGATAATATCAAGTTTGGTAAACCAAACGCTACTCAAGAAGAAATTGAAACAGTGGCTAAGACAACTCACATTCATGATTTCATTGATAGCTTACCTGACAAGTACGAAACACATGTTTCAGATGATGAATCAGTCTTCTCAGTTGGTCAAAAACAACAAATTTCTATCGCACGTACCATTTTGACAAATCCAGAACTTCTGATTTTGGATGAAGCAACTTCAAATGTGGATACAGTAACTGAACAACAAATTCAATGGGCGATGGAAGCTGCTATTGCTGGTCGTATTTCATTCGTTATTGCTCACCGTTTGAAAACAATTCTTAATGCCGATAAGATTGTTGTCCTTAAAGATGGTGAAGTGATTGAAGAAGGAAATCACCATGAACTCGTTGCTCAAGGTGGCTTCTACTCTGAACTTTATCACAATCAATTTGTTTTTGAATAAGAGATTATTCAGTTAAGCAATGGAAAATAAAATCACAGTTAAAATTTTAGCTGTGATTTTTTATTTAGATAAAAAAGTCTATGAAAAACTACTATAAAATGTTAAAATAGAGAGCGGTTCTTAAAAATATAATTTTTTTAAGACAATAAAAATGTGAAAAGTGATTTTGAAATAATATGAAAAAAATAGTAATTAATGGTGGGAAGCGTATTTCAGGAACCATCCCAATTTCTGGCGCAAAAAATTCAGTAGTCGCTTTGATTCCAGCAACTATCTTGGCTAACGATGTTGTAACGCTTGAAGGAGTTCCAGATATTTCTGATGTCGCAAGTTTAGTCGAAATCATGGAAATTATGGGAGCAAAAATTGAACGAAATCTTGAAGAAGGACGACTTGTGATTGATACACGCAGTGTTGTTTCTCGTCCCCTTCCTTATGGAAAAATCAACTCTTTACGTGCTTCTTATTATTTCAATGGGGCACTTTTGGGACGTTTTGGTCAGGCAACAGTAGGCTTGCCTGGTGGCTGTGATTTAGGACCTCGTCCAACGGATTTACATGATAAAGCCTTTAAAGCTCTAGGGGCTAAGAAGATTCAAGAAGAAGAAGCTGAGCACTTAGAAGTGATTGGTGATTCATTAGTTGGAACAACCATTTATATGGATGTTGTTTCTGTTGGGGCAACTATTAATACTATGCTTGCTGCTAGTCGTGCAAAAGGTTTAACTATCATTGAAAATGCTGCCCGTGAACCTGAGATTATTGATGTGGCGACACTTCTAAATAATATGGGCGCGCAAGTTCGAGGAGCTGGAACTGACATTATCCGCATTACTGGAGTGGATGAAATGCACGGTGCTCAACATACGGTGATTCCTGACCGTATTGAAGCGGGAACTTATCTTGCCTTAGCTGCTGCTATGGGAGATGGTGTCATCATTGAAAATGTTATTTATGAACACTTGGAATCTTTCATTGCTAAACTTGAAGAAATGGGTGTAGGTTTGACCATTCGTGAAGATAGTATTGAAGTTCATAAATCAGAAAATCTAAAATCAGTCAATATTACTTCTGTTCCTTACCCAGGGTTTGCGACGGATTTGCAACAACCAATTACACCACTTTTATTGAAAGCAAAAGGTCGTGGTTCGATTGTTGATACGATTTATCAAAAACGTGTCAATCATGTCCCTGAATTAGCTCGTATGGGTGCTAATATTTCTGTTTTAGATGATCGAATTATTTATGACGCTCCTAATGAATTAACTGGTAGTTGTGTTCAAGCAACTGACTTACGTGCTGGTGCGGCTTTGGTTACTGCTGGAATTATTGCCAGTGGAACTACAAAAATCTCTAATATTGAGTTTATCCTACGTGGTTATGACCACATTATTGAAAAATTGACTGCTGTTGGTGTAGATATTCAATTGATTGAAGAGTGACAAAAGTGATTTATTTTCGTATAGACTAATGAGAAAGGAAATAAGATGGCTGATAAATTAAAATTTGAAATCATTGAAGAATTGATTGTTCTCTCTGAAAATGCAAAAGGTTGGCGTAAAGAATTAAATCGTGTTTCTTGGAATGATGCTGAACCTAAATATGACATTCGTACTTGGTCACCTGACCATGAAAAAATGGGTAAAGGAATTACTTTATCTGAAGAAGAATTTGGTGTTCTCTTAAAAGAATTAGGAAATAAATAAAAGCCCTGAGATTTCAGGGCTTTTTAATTTTTTAATGCTCGGTCTCAAGAGAGTTGAAAAGTTTAAAGACTTCGCTATAAGAATTTAAAAGAGAAGAGGCCTCATGATTCTCAGGATTTATTTTCAACTCATATAATGCTTTCAAATAGACCGTAGTTACTTTTTCGTAAAAAAATAAATCACTCTTAGTATGTGACTCAAGATATGTAAAAAGCAAGGGGAGAGAATCTAAAAAATTATTTTCTATAAATATGGGAATGAGGCGAAGAATTATCTTAAGAATTTTAGGACTGATAAAGTCTAAATATTCATCTTCAGCGGATATAATTTTTTGAGTTAATTGCTCTTGTGTTTTATTATCAAGGAGAGAAAGACAAGAGCTATACAGATAAAGTTCATAGGCACAGAATTTATTAATTGAAAGCAGATATTCTTTTAGATAGAGAGTATCTTTTTTATTTACTTGAATATTAGGGTCAATCAGATGGAGTTGGGATTTGATTTGGATAATATTGAGTTTGTGACATTTTATACTGGGGTGAAGCGTAAGCAAGTCGGTCTCTATTTTAAGGAGCTGATGAAGTTTTCTTTATCTTCAATTTCAAATTTTTGACAAAAGTCATAATTAAAAAGAGGGCCTTTAGATAAGTTAGAAAAATAGGCTTCATGATAAAATTCCTCAAGACTGACATTGATTGCCTTAAGACTACTAAGAAACTTTGTAAGCGTCATGTCCGTTTTCCCTCTTTCAAATTTGGAAATTTGAGCATAAGAAATATCTTCGCTAGCCACTTCTTTAATTTCCATATTTTTAAATTTTCTCAGCCTTCTAAAGGTTCTTCCTAAGTTAGTATCCATAACTTTCTCCATATGTTCATATATGATTATTTTTGTTTATTTAAAGCGTTGACTTTAATGTTAATAATATTATATAATAATTTCATAATTTTCAGTTAATTAAAGTCTTTTGATTTTATATATTGAAAGAAGGTGGGTCCAATGCAGGTAAAAATTGATGCACATAAAAAATCATTTCTTGGTATTCGTTGAAAAGGAGAACCATTAAATTAGCTTGATATTACTATGAAAGGAACTAAAAGCATGAAAAATAAAAAAGAAGAACAAACACAAGATGATGAGTTATTGTTTGAAGAAGTTGAAGATTTTGATATCGCATTAGAACAAGGTTGTGGCGATTTCGAGATTTTATGATAGTTAAAAAGCACTCTAAAGTTATACTTTGGTGTGCTTTCTTATAAAAGTGGAGGTAAAATTGATGATAATAAATCCGTTTATTGAGATTGAACCAAAGGAGAAAGAGTGGATTCTTTCAGACTACCTACATAGACAAAGATATATTATCAATAGAAAAACTATTATAGTTATAATTGATTTTATACAAGGAAATAAAATGTCGAAGAAAGTTAAAGAGTTACTAATTAAAAGAGGAATTCTTGTCGATGAGGATGATGCGGAAGTAAAATATTTTTATGATATTAAAAAGAGCTGGGAAAAATATGGGTGGATTGAATCTTTTAAGTATCATATCGCAACACTTGACTACCCCTTTCAGGGAAATCTAAAAAAAGCTAGTTTAAAAATGGAACAGTATCAACTAGAGGAGGCAGATAATCTTCGTGAGAAGCAATACAGTCCAGAAAAAATATTAAAAATTTATTCTCTTCCTAAGGTAAAACGTGAGCAAAAATCTAGATTTGAGGCTAGCCTTGAAGATTCTTTTAAAAGAAAATTATTCCGTATGCTTTCTATGACTTTCGGTTATGTTCAAGAAGCAATACCGGAATGGGGAGGAAAAGAATTATTATTTAGAACTATACCAAGTGGAGGAGCAAGGCAACCAAGTGAGGGATATTTATATGTAAAAGATATTGAGGAATTAGATTCCGGTTGGTACTATATAAACGGAAAAAAGTTCACTCTTGAGAAAATTTCTGATTATATTATCCCAAATGAAATATTTGAAAAGTCTTACTCTTTGGCTGTGAGCAATACAGATATAAATATTCGAGCAACTATCATATTAACATCAGTATTTGAAAAGAATATGTACCGTTATAGAGAATCAAGAACTTTTAGAAGTATTCATATGGATATTGGCTTTTTGTTGGGGGCATTAGAAGAATTATCGGATGAATCAGAGATTGCCTCATTTATCCAGTATGGACTTCCAGAGAGCTATTTTGAAGGTGTTTTAGGATTAAATTATCTCGAGGAAGGTTATCAGGCTAGTATAGTTCTTGGGGAAAGGAAGAATTGATGAAAATTAAAAAGTGGTATGCTACAACAAAACTTAGCTTTTCTGAAGGCAGAGCAAAGATTAATATCCCATTGAAAAAGAAAAGTTTTGTGACAGACTTGGATTCTCTTAAAGAAATTCTGAACGATTACGAAAAAGAGGAAATTCAAACTAAGTTATCTAAACAAGAAATTGTTATGGAAAAAGAATTAGAGGCCTACATAAGTGACGGGCTTAGCCATTGGAAGAATAGAAAATGGGAGCCAGCACTAGATTTGTATTTATCTTCAAGGAATATTAGCTATGCAGACAAAGATGATACAACTGGTAAAATCAGAGAGAAAATAATCAAAAAGGACTACGGTACACCTGTATTTATTACAAGCTCTCATACATTCAAAAATACAATTTTATTAGATTATATTGATTATAAAGAAACAGAAAATTTTTATGATATGATACTTCGGCGCAAGAGTGTTAGAGATTTTGATAAATTAAGCAAACTATCGGTAGATAAATTTAATATTTTTACACTTGAAGGAACTAAAAAAATAAAGAAAACTAGAGAACTGATGATTAAGGAGGGAAATTTATTACGCAGTTATGCAAGCGCTTTCAGTTTTTATTTTACTATTTTTAATGTTGAAGGATTTGAAAATGGAAATTATTTTTTAGATATTGAAAATTCAGCAATGTCATTAATTAAATCTGGAGATTTTTCTCACAAATTACCTGAATACTTGGGAGAACAAAATTTTTCAAAAAGTGCAAATTTTACACTACTTTTAGTAGCTAATTTTGGAATATATCAATGGAGATATAGGCATGAACGCGCTTTACGCAACTTATACATCGAAGCAGGAAGAGTGTTAGAACATTTTTCTATTGCCGGTTTAAAGGTGGGTTTACAAGGAGTTGTAACTCCTGCACTTGCTGATAGAAAATTAGGAGAATTTCTTGATTTAAATTTAAAAGAGGAATTACCTATTTGCAGTTATACATTTGGAGCTGAGAGTAATGATTAAATTTCAACATAGTTACCTCATAGCATTAGAAAATGATTCTATACTTTTTTTCTCACAATGGTTTCGTAAGGAATATAAACTTACCACAAGCTCTAATTTAAAATTGTATGAAATCCTTTCAACGTTACAATCAGGGTTTTTTTCTGAGAAAAAGTTTCTTAAAATAATGTTAAGTGAAGGCTATAGTTCTGATTTTGGTTATAAATTGTTGAGGATTCTTTTAGACAAAAAAATTCTAATTTATACTCATGAAAAGGACAAGGAATATAGGGGACGATATGGAAGACAAGAACTATTCCTAGACAATTTTGAGAGAGATTATCAAAATGGAGAGTATTTGAATAATGAATTACAAAATAAACGAGTGGTAATAGTTGGTGTGGGAGGTTATGGAACATGGACAGCAATGTTGTTTGCGAGAATGGGGGTAAAGCATATTGCTATTGTGGATTCAGATATTGTAGAAGAATTAAATTTAAATAGACAAGTATTATATGATTTTGCAGATATTGGGAAAAAGAAGGTTGATGTTTGCAAGGAGAAAATAGTAGCTATTGACTCAGAAATAAAAGTTGAGGTATTTGATGAGCATATATCATCGGTGGAAGAGTTATTTTCTATAGTTGTGGATGCTGATTTGGTAATGAATTCTTTTGGTTATTTCCCACTTGATATGGAGTATGGTAAAAGTTCATTTTATGTAAATGAAGCGTGCATGATTAAAAAAATTCCATGCTTAAATTACAATGGTTCTTGGGTTGGTCCGATATTTGAAGGGGAAAATTCTCCTTGCTATTTTTGTATGATGCAAGATAAAGAAATTATAAAAGGGGTAAAATATTCTTTACCAGTAAAAAAGGATAAATTTTTAGCAGCTTTTGCACCTAGAATGTCATATAGTTCTTCAATTGCCGTTTGGGAAGCAGTAAGATTTCTATTAAATCTATCTGCTATAAATTATCTGAAAGACAATATTATTGTTATAGACACTCTTTATTATGATAAAAATAAAATGATTAAGATAAAAGCAGTAGACGGTTGTAAATACTGTAAAAAAATTCAGTAAAGAAAGTCAGGTTGGATATGAAATTAATACTAAAGATGGTATTCCCGATGTTTTTATCTACGGCAATAAATTTTATTTTATCCTTTATTGACACGATGATTGTAGGGCATCTAGGAATTGAAGAACTTGGAGCGACTGCGGCGGGTAGTTCCCTATATTCTATTTATGTTCAAGTTGTTGGGGCATTAATCATTGGCTTTCAAGTTCTGGGAGCACAAGAAATTGTCAAGAAGGGGAAAAATCGGTTGACAGATTATTTTCAAACAACCCTCTTTTTGATGTATATTATCTCTATTATTTTTATCTTTATATCATTAATCTTTTCAAAACAACTATTATGGATGTTTTCTACACCATCAATCATAGCAGGAGCACAGACTTACTTTTTTGCCCGTCTGCCGGCTCTTTTAATATTGCCCCTTTCGATCTGTATAAAAACAGAATATGATATTCAGAAAAAAACCAAAATTGGTTTATACTATACTATCGTTGTCGTACTGACGGATATTATTTTGGATGTAGTATTAATTTATATTGTTCATTTGGGAGTGTTTGGAGCAGGATTAAGTGACACACTAGCGATGTTTATTGGTTTAATATTTTTACTAATGAGAAATAATCAAGATGGGATAGTCAAATTTCAGCATTTTATTAAGTTAAAAAAAATAGAAAGAAAACTCATTTCAGAACTGAATGAACTAAATTTGCCAGAAGTTGTGAATATGTTGCTTGATTATTTAGGAACCTCTGTATTGTTTATAATTATTAGCCGCATTAGTGTGTTAGATATTGCTGCCGGAAGAATTTCTAGTATCTATATTAAAATTATTTTTTCACTTGCAATCAATATTGGTACAGTTGTTCAAATTTTATTAGTAAGAAATGCATTAGAGATGCAGTCAAAGAAGTATATCATGAATGCTTTTAAGTTATCGGCAATTATTCTTGTTCCATTTACTGTGGTGGCGATAGTAGTTCCTCAACTTTTTATTATCCCTTTTACAAATAACATTTCTCTAATTAAACTTTTTAATTCTCCTATGAGATTACTATGGTTCGTGTTACTATTAGTTCCAGCAATCACAATCATGACTGGAATTCTACGTTCGAAGAAGAGAAACAAAGAAAACATGTACGTCAATGTTTTTTCAACATGGTTATTACAAGTTCCGGCAGCTTTTATATTCTGCATAATATTAAAAATTGGAATTTGGGGATTTGTGCTTAGCTATTTATGTTATTTCTTAGGAAGAATTGTTGGGAATCTATTCTTTTTGATTAAGGAAAGTAGAGGTAGAACAAATGAAGTATTGGAATGATTCTTTTTTAAAACTAATCAAAGAGTTAGAAGGGGTTGAGATAACAAATAGAAGCACTTCATTTTCCGTTTGGGCGCAACAAGAAGTGGGGTTTCATGATAAGTATTCAGATTCCGAAAACCTTGATTATTCAAATAAAATTGGAACATTAATAAATAAATTTGAAATTAGTTTAATAAAAAATGAATTTTCGGCAATTGAATGTGAAATAGTCTTCTATCTTATTAAGTCACTAAAAGAAAAAATGAATAAAGAGGTAACTGCTCATGTCATACTTGAAACGATGTATATGAGTTTGTTTAGAATTTCTCTTGGGCAGGATATATTAAGAGTGAAAGAAGCAATGATAAATTTAGATTCCTTATTTTACTCACTTAAAAAATATAACTCCCTTAAAAGAGGTGATATAAGAATACTAAACTCAATTATTTCATTTCTAAATATCACTCAATTCTCCTATGAACTATTGACTGAAATATCTAAATATAAAAGTAGGCTATCGATAGTTGAGAGGGATGAAAAAATTATGCTTGAATTTAAGGATATATCTGCAAAGAGTGTCAGAAAAAGTCTAATTTCTTATCTATCTCATTTGAAATTGGATAGAAAAATCGAAATATCGGGCAAAAACGGTTATGATTTCTTTCAAGAAAATATCACTAAATATTCTCAACAGCATAATAGTTCTATGAAATTAGGCATTGTTTCTAAAGAGTTTGAAATTCTCATTCCAGACTATGGGTTCTTTTCAAAATACTTCTTTAATAAAAAGCAACATCTATTTATTATGAATCAAAAGGTAGCTAAGTCAACTATCAACACCAATCAATTAGAATTGATTTATGCTCATGAAATATTTCCAGGACATTTTGAACATATTGATAGTGGTTTTAGTAACAAATTTAACTTATTACTACCATTTATTACTACTAAGGAAAGTTTAGAAGGTTGGGCGCTTTATCAAGAATATTTGCTTTCTAAAAAGTCAGAAGGTCATAAATATAGTTACAATTTGCAAATGGCTCGTAGATATACAACAGCGCTTTTTACTCTAAATACAATGGGAGGATTAAGTAAGAATGAAAATAATTGTTTTTTTGAACATTTAATGGAAAATTTTCAAGTTTCGGAAATGGTTAAATTATTTTTATTAAGAGCAAGGAAAAATAGTATGGTAACGGTACGTTATATTTCAGGATTTCAACAAGTGGTAGAGATGTCAAATGAGGAGAAGGATTTTGTTAAAAAGTTTGGACCAATAGACTTAGAACTAGTAAAAAAGATAGTAAAATTCTGATTCTGCCTTTTTGATGTTGATTGTATTATTGGTTGGATTTTATTTTGTGGATAGAGCGGATAAGGGAAATTATATTTATTGAATTTTTAGAAGAAAGTGGAGATGATATGAGAAAATTTAAATCGTATTTTTTGTTGCTTTTTGAGGGATTGAAAACTTTTTCTAAAGCGAATAGGTGGGGGACTTTTGTGCTTGTTATTTTGGTTCCGATTGAAGCACTTGTTCCGACAGGGATTATTTTTTCTATTCAAAAAGTAACAACCGAACTGGCTAAAGGTTCGGTTTTCTCGATGAGTTGGGGAATTTTTTGGGCAGTTTTACTTTTGATCTCAAATATTATTCCGCCAGCGACAACGGCTATTTCAGGTTATTTGACGGACGTCTTGATTGCAAATATTAACCAAAAATTAATAGATAAAGCAAGTGAAATCAAGTCATTGGAAGTTTTTGAAAATGATGAATTTTATAATGATGTGGAAACAGTTAGGAGTGAACTTTCTTGGCGACCAGTAAATTTAATTGTTTTCACCCTTTCCAATGTTCGTTATATTATTTCTTTACTTTCTTTGCTTGTTTTACTTTTTAACTATACTTGGTGGTTACCTTTAGCAATCGTGATTGTTTTAGTACCTCAAAGTTTAATTCATTATCGAATTCAACAGGAGGCTTTTGAAACTTTGGTAACAAGGCGACCAGAAGCACGTAAGATGAATTATCTACTAGAAATTGCCTTAAATCGTGATTATGCTAAAGAGAGTCGTCTTTTCAATGTTTTTTATTTTTTGAAGAAACGGTATTGGAAACTCTTTTACACGGTACATAAGGAAGAAAATCGGATACGTATGCGACAATTTGGAATTGCTTTGATTTTTATTATTATAAGTTCACTTGTATCAATGTTCGCTTTTATTTATCTTGTATTTCAAGTTCGTTCAGGTAAATTATCTCTTGGAATTGTCGTAGGTTTTGCTTCAAGTTTGGTTGCAGCAATTTCGGCCTCGAATGGCCTAGTAGAGGAATCTGACCTGCTTTATGATACTTTGATGTGGTTGGAGAAATATCTTAAATTGATGAGAAAGTCATTCACTGAATCCGGCTATAAAAGTATTACTGAAATCAATCAAATTAGTTTAGATAATGTATCCTTTGCCTATCCAAAAGAAAATCAAAAAGTTCTTAAAAGTATTTCTCTTGGGATTAAAAAGGGGGAAAAAATCGCTATTGTAGGTCAGAATGGTTCCGGGAAATCAACCTTATTGAAATTATTAGCTGATTTATTTACTCCGACAAGTGGTCAGATTTTAATTAATAATGAAGATTTAAGAGAAATAAAGCATGAAGACTACTGGGCAAAAATTTCTCCTGTATTTCAGGATTTTTCAAGATTTAAATTTTCTGTCGGAGATTCTATTAGTTTTGAAGAGAAAACAGGAGTTGATGAAGCTTTACAATTTTCAGGATTGCCTGATTTGAATTCAGAACTTCAATTGGGCAAGGAGTTTGGTGGAACTGATTTGTCAGGAGGACAATGGCAGAAGTTAGCAATTGCTAGAGCTTTTTATAAAAATAATGTGGAACTGTATCTTTTTGATGAGGCTAATAGTGCACTTGATGTGCACAGTGAAAAACAACTCTATCAAAAATTGATGGAGCTGTCTGCTGGAGCAACAGTAATTTGGATTACTCATCGAATGACTTCAGTCAAATTATCTGATAAAGTTATCTACTTAGATAAAGGCAAGGTTTTAGGGTTTGATTCTCATGAAAATCTGTTAAAAAATGAAAACTATGCGTCTTTGTATCGAGAACAATTTGAATAAAAAAACTGCTCATTACAATCGGGCAGTTTTTTAATGGGTAAATGTTATCACAATAAGGATAAGATAAATAATCAAAGTAATAAAGAAGGTCAAGCGCCACCAGAGTTTTAAAAAGCGACGATAGGTAAATTGTTTATAATAAAGCAAATCAAGCAACAACAAAACAAGCGCTAAGCCAGAAATGATTAGCAGGTAGTATGGAATGATGCTGATACTTGTAACATTTTTAGAAAAAATTTGCATCCCTAAGATGAGAAATATTGTAAAAACATCTGGAATTTTTAGTTTGCGATTGGTTAAGTGACGAAGTCTAAAAAACTTGAAAATGAAAACCAATGCAATAAAGACAATAAGGGGATAAAGCGCCATAAGTACTTTTATAAACATAGACTAATTGTATCGGTTTTGCCTTAGTTTGTAAAGTATTTATTTGTGTGAGAAAGTGCACGAATAAGTGCTAAGCCAAAGATAGTAACAAGGACAGCTTTAATAATTTCAACAATGACAAATGGTGTGAATCCAAGCTTTAAGGCCAATGACCAGTCGACATTGGTAAAAAATTTGAGCCACAATGTTCCGATAACTAACATAAGCAGGTGTCCTACAGTATTTATGATAAAAGCAGGGATGGTCTTATAATTAATTTGATGAAGGCCAAAAGAAATAAGGGTTCCCATTATTAAAAAGGCAATTAGAAAACCACCTGTTGGACCAAAAAGAACCGCAATTCCTGATGTCCCTCCAGTGAATACGGGAATTCCAATAAATCCTAGCAGGAGATAGAGTAAGATAGCAAAAAAAGTTTCACGCGCTTTTAGTACTGTGGCAACAAGTCCTACGGCAAGTGTTTGTAAGGTGACGGGCACAATACCAATTGGGATAGACAGAGGAGATAGAACCGCAATAATTGCTGCACCAAGAGCAATTAGGGTTAAAGAATATAATTTTGTATTTTGCATTAAGAATCCTTTGTTTTATGTATAAAATAAAATATACTAAAAAAGAAGAATTTTTGCAAACTCTTGCTCTAATAAACAAAAAATTACTGACAGAAATTCTGTCAGTAATTTTATTCTCTAATTTCGACAAATTGAGCATGAACAAAGTCAGCGAGAACTTTAGGAGCAATTTTTATGCTACGCCCAACTTCGCCAGCTGAACAAACGATAAAGTCGTGCTCTAAGGCAATAGAATCAATGAAAATTGGGAATTTTTTATTTTGCCAAATCCCCACAGGATTATTTGCACCGTGAATATAACCTGTCGTTTTTTGCAAGTCTTTTTGAGGAATCATGCTTACTTTTTTATTGCCCGAAACTTTGGCCAATTTTTTTTCTGATAAATGCTCTGTCAGTGGAAGAATGCCAATGACAGGGCCAGTTTTATCGCCGATTAGTGCTAGTGTTTTATAAATATCACTGCGACTGATATCCTCAGGGAGGCTATTACTTTCTAAAGCGTTAATAGCAAGTCCAGTATGCTCAATTTTTGCCTTATCAAGAATTTGTTCTACAAGTGTTTTCTTTAATTTTTGCTTTTTAGACATAGCTTTATTATAGAAGAATTTGTGCTGACTGACAAGATAAAATAATTTTAATGACAGATTTATTTTTTTGTAAAAGTTACTGACAGATTTTATTAGTAATTGCTATAAATGAAAAGTTTAGGGAATTTTTTGACGAAAATGATCAAAATAACAAATGCAGCAATAGCAGTCAAAATTGCACTGATTCCATTGACAGCAAGAGAATAAGCCACGGCTCCCCAGCCTTTCCAAGCGTATTGGCTCCAGAAAATGATTCCGGCAATAAAATGGAAGAAGTATTTAAGAAGAACAGCAACAAAAGTTCCCAAAAGAACTGGTGCAAGTTTTAGAGGGGCTGCTTTTTGGCGGAAAAGTCCAGCAATTCCAAGTGAAACAGGGGCGATGAGATATTCAAGGAAGGCTTGAGACAAGGTTAAAATATAAGCGTGTCCAGTAATCATTGACAGAATTCCCCAGATTAATCCACCGACAAGTCCAGCTGTTAGGCCGCGACGAAAACTGAGAATAAGAATTGGGATACAGGCGATTTCAACAATAATCCAGCCATAAACAGTATTTGGAATAAGGCTGATGATGAAGGCGAGTGCCGCCATGAAGGCAATTTCCGTTAACAAACGGACATTGAACTTAGAATTAGACATAAAAAAACTCCTTTTTGATGCGCACAAAAGGAGGGTTAGAAATTAGACATTTGTCTTAACACATTCCTACGCTGGCATTACCCAGATCAGGTCAGATGGTATTTCTCGCTACTGACAGTTTTGTCAATAGACCCATTGTGCAAATATTTATTTTTACCCTTTAAGTTTAGCATATTTTAAGTTGAAAAGCATTTTTTTAAGATTGTTAATCTATTTTATAAATTAAACTTAAAAAATATTTAAGGCAACATAAAAAATCAATAATTCAAAAAAAACGAAAGTCTGTTAGAATAAGTCTATACACAAATTCGGACAAAATAAAAGCGGTCGAGTAAGTAATTGTGAAGGTCAGCACAGAGAGCTTGTAGCGGTGAGAGCAAGCCTGAGTGAAGCAATGAAAATGGCTTGATAAGCGTAGCAAGAGTGAGGTTTAACTAAGCTCTTGACGGAATGGTTCTCGTTATTGAACTTGAAAGTTGCCTTTGGGATCTGAAAATTTTCAGTGAACTAAAAAGTGCTTAAATCAAGAATGGTACCACGATATAGCTCGTTTCTTTATATGAAATGAGCTATTTTTATTTAGCATGAGCGCTTTATCTTGAAGAATTTGTTTAGTTTTAGAAAAATTAACAGGTGCACGGTTAATTTTTCTAATAGATGTAAAAGTTTATCAAAAGGGGAATAATTGATTTTGAAAAATAAATCAATTAGAAAAAAGGGAGAAGAAATGAATCCAAGAAACAGAAATATTTTAATTGTCGTTATTGTTGTTGTAATTGTTGCTATCGCTGCATTTTTCGGTTTTAATCATAAATCTGGTGGAAGTAAAACGGCAAATAAAACTGTGAATATTGGAATAATGACAGGAACAAAAGAAGATGATGCCATTTGGTCAACTGTTTCTAAAACAGCTAAAGATAAATATGGAATTACTTTAAAATTCACTCATTTTACAGATTATACACAACCAAATACAGCTTTGAAAAACGGCGATATTGATTTGAATGCCTTCCAACATTATGCTTTCTTGAATGCTTGGAATAAAGCTAATGACGGTGATTTGAAAGCAATTGGTAATACAACAATTTCACCAATTCGCCTTTATTCTAAAAAAATTACTTCATTGAGCCAAATTAAATCAGGAGATACAATTGCAGTACCTAATGACGCTTCAAATGAAAGTCGCGCACTTTATGTCTTGAAGAATGCTGGTTTGATTGGCCTTTCTGTATCAGGTGATACACTTGCGACAGTCAAAGATATTAATTCAAATCCAAAAAATTTGGTCATTAAAGAATTAGATGCGGCACAAACACCGCGTGCGCTTGATTCAATTACAGCGGCAGTAATTAATGACGATTTTGCAACAACAGCAAAATTAACGGTTGAAGAGTCTATTTATACTGAACCTGTAAACAAAGATAGCGAGCAGTGGATTAATATTATCGTTGCAAATAAAAAAGATGCTAATAACAAAATTTATAAAGAAGTTGTCAAAGCCTACCAAACTGAAGCAACGAAAAAAGCAATTGAGAAAGCTTATCCTGATAAGAGAAAAATTGCTGCTTGGGGATTGAAACTCGACTAAGTAATTTCGTTAAAAAGTAACGGTTAGGTGAAAACTTTGGAAATTTCTACTTTAGAAATTTCTGCCTTAGGGCTAATAAATTTTACTGACAGAAGACTCAAACTGATTACGAACGGTTTGGTCAGTAGAAATTGGAGAAGATTATGAATCCTAGAAATCGTAATATAATTATTGGAATAATTGTTGTTGTTATTGTAGCTATTGCTGCATTTATCGGCTTTGGTCAAAAATCTCAAGCAAATAAAACGGTAAATAAAACAGTGAAAATTGGGATAATGACAGGAACAAAAGAAGATGACAGCATTTGGCAAACGGTATCTAAAACTGCTAAAGATAAATATGGAATTACTTTGAAATTCACACACTTTACGGATTATACTCAGCCAAATACAGCATTGAAAAATGGCGATATTGACTTAAATGCCTTTCAACATTATGCTTTTTTAAAAGCATGGAATAAAGCAAATAATGGCAATTTAGTGGCGATTGGGGATACAGTGATTTCGCCAATCAGCGTTTACTCAAAACAACTCAAAAATATTTCAGATATCAAAGAGGGTGGAACCATTGCGGTACCAAATGATGCTTCTAACGAAAGTCGTGCCCTTTATGTCTTGAAGTCTGCGGGTTTGATTAAATTGGATGTTTCTGGTCAAACACTGGCGACTGTCAAAGATATCACATCAAATCCAAAAAATTTGGTCATTAAAGAACTTGATGCTTCACAAACTGCGCGTGCTTTAGATTCAGTTGATGCTGCGGTTATCAATAATAATTATGCCGTTACTGCTGGTTTAAAGAAATCTGATGCCATTTTTACAGAACCAGTTAATAAAGATAGCCAACAATGGATTAATATTATTGTTGCTAATAAAAAAGACGAAAACAACACTGTTTATAAAGATGTTGTCAAAGCTTATGAAACAGAAGCAACCAAAAAAACTATTGCTAAAGCTTATCCGGACAAGAGTACAATTCCTGCTTGGGGCTTGAAATTAAAATAATTGTTTTTAATACTCAAATAAGTCTCTCTTCATTGAGAGGCTTATCGTTCAAAGAAGGTCTGAACACTTGTGAAATAGAATATTTTATAAGTATTCAGTAGAATGTGGGGAAAAATTTGAATCCAAAAAATAGAAATATTATTGTTGCACTTGCAGTGATTATCGTTGTTGCTTTGGTTGCTTTCTTTAGTTTAAATCATCAAGCAAGTAAAAAATCAACCGCTCAAAAAACAGTTAAGGTTGGAATCATGAGTGGGGACAAGCAAGACCAAGAGGTTTGGAAATCAGTAGCTAAAACTGCCAAAGAAAAATATGATTTAAAGCTAAAATTTGTTTATTTTTCTGATTATAATCAACCTAATGAAGCACTTCTTTCGGGAGATATTGATGTCAATGCCTTTCAATCTTATAATTATGTGAAAACTTGGAATAAAGCACATAAGAGTGATATTGTGGCAGTAGGAAATACTTATATTACACCAATGCACATTTATTCAAAAGAAGTCAGCAAATTGTCAGATTTAAAAGAAGGGTCAACCGTTGCAATACCAAATGATGCTTCAAATGAAAGTCGGGCATTGTTCGTGCTCCAAAGTGCGGGTTTGATTAAATTGACAACAAGTGATTCTAGCAAATTAGTTGGTTTGCCAGATATCACAGAAAATCCGCATCAATTGAAATTCAAAGAAGTGGATGCAAGTCAAACACCACGTGCGCTTGATTCTGTTTCCATTTCGGTGGTTAACTATAACTATGCAACCGCAGCTAGCTTACCAAATTCTGAATCTGTCTATATGGAACCTCTCAACAAAACTTCTGCTCAATACATTAACTTTATTGCTGCGACCAGTAAAGAAAAAAATAATAAAGTTTACAAAGAAGTTGCCAAGGCTTATGCTTCAAAAGCGACAGAAAAAGCAATCAAAGAACAATATCCAGATGGCGGAGAATTGCCAGCTTGGAACTTGAAACTTTGAAAATGAAAGGATTTATTTATGAATCCAAGAAATCGAAAAATTCTTTTTGGAAGCTTGCTTTTGCTGGTTATTATCGTGGGACTAATTACTTTTACTTTAAGGCAAGGAAAAAGCAAATCTACTTCTGTCAGTAAAATCGTAAAAATAGGTCTGATGCCTGGTGGGAAACAAGAAGATGCCATTTGGAAACAAGTTCAAAAAAATGCTAAAGACCAATTTGGGATTACTTTAAAATTTGTCAATTTTACTGACGGAGATCAGCCCAATAAAGCTTTGGCTAACCATGAAGTGGACCTCAATGCCTTTCAACATTACGCTTACTTGAAATCATGGAATAAAGCTAATAATGGAAATATCATATCAATTGGTGATACAATTATTACGCCGATTCATTTGTATTCGAAAAAGTATAAAAATGTGACGGAAATTCCTGATAAAAGTACGATTGCTATCCCAAATGATGTTACCAATGAAAGCCGCGCCCTTTATGTTTTAAAAAATGCAGGACTCATTAAACTTGATACTTCTAGAGGAGCATTAGCAACGGTTAAAGATATCAGAGATAATCCTAAAGGCTTAATGATCAAAGAAATTGATGCAAGTCAAACCCCACGTGCGCTTGATTCTGTTGCTGCAGCAGTCATTAATTATAATTTTGCTATTTCAGCAAAAATTTCTGAGAAAGAATCAATTTATCAAGAACCCTTAAATGAAGATTCAGCTCAATGGATTAATTTTATTGCGGCAAATCAGTCTGATAAAAATAATAAAGTTTATAAAGAAGTGGTCAAGGCTTATGAGCAAAAAAATATCGCTGATACCATTAAAAAAGAATATCCAGATGGTGGAGAACTCCCCGCTTGGAATTTAAAATTGTAACTAAGAAAACTCGTCAGAGACGAGATTTTCTGTCAGTACTGACAAAAGAGAAAATAACTTTGTCAGTACTGACAGAGAATGAAAAAAGATAAAGGAAAACAATATGACAGCAATTATTGAATTAAATAATCTTTCTGTACAATTTCATCAGAAAGGACGATTAGTCACAGCAGTAAAAGATGCTACTTTACACATTGAAAAAGGGGATATTTATGGAGTAATTGGTTATTCTGGAGCTGGTAAATCAACTTTGGTCAGAACCATTAATCTCCTTCAAAAACCGACCAAAGGTCAAATTGTGATTAATGGTGAGAAGATTTTTGATAGTGAAAATCCTGTAAAATTTACTGGCGCGAAATTACGTGAGTTTCGTCAAAAGATTGGGATGATTTTTCAACATTTTAATCTTTTAAGTGAAAAAACCGTTTTTAATAACGTGGCTTTTGCTTTACAGCATAGCCAAATCGAAGATGAAAACGGAAAAAAACGTTATCTTACAAAAAAAGAAAAAACGGATAAAGTGACCGAATTATTAAAATTGGTTGATTTAGAAGAGCTTTCTGATAAGTATCCAGCTCAGCTTTCTGGAGGACAAAAACAGCGGGTTGCTATTGCGCGTGCGCTTGCTAATGACCCTGAGATTTTGATTTCAGATGAAGGAACATCAGCACTTGATCCAAAAACAACCAATCAAATCTTAGATTTACTTAAATCTCTTCATGAAAAATTAGGAATCACAGTTGTTTTAATTACACATGAGATGCAAGTGGTTAAGGAAATTGCTAATAAAGTAGCTGTTATGCAAAATGGTGAAATCATTGAACAAAATTCATTAATTGATATTTTTGCACAACCTAAAGAAGCTTTGACGAAACAATTTATTGAAACAACAAGTTCGGTCAATCGTTTTATTGCCAGTCTTTCTAGAACAGAACTTCTGGCACAATTAGCAGATGACGAAGAATTAATTCACTTAGATTATTCAGGTTCAGAGCTTGAAGACCCTGTGGTTTCTGATATTACGAAAAAATTTGATGTAACAACTAACATTTTCTATGGTAATGTTGAGTTACTTCAAGGACAACCTTTTGGTTCATTAGTTTTGACCTTAAAAGGTTCAAGTGAACATCGGGCTGCCGCAAAGGCATATTTTGTTGAAAGACATTTAAAATTTGAAGTTTTAGGTAAAATTGAAAGGACGGTAGACTAATGGCAGAATGGTTTGCACATACATTTCCTAATGTGGTTTATTTAGGATGGACAGGTGAGACGGGTTGGTGGACAGCAATTGTTCAAACGCTTTATATGACATTTATTTCAGCACTTATTGGTGGTTTATTGGGATTGATATTTGGAATTGGTGTTGTCGTGACTGCAGAAGATGGGATTACACCTAATCGACCATTATTTTGGATTTTAGATAAAATTGTTTCTATCGGACGGGCTTTTCCCTTTATTATCTTATTAGCAGCAATTGCTCCCTTGACTAAAATTTTGGTGGGAACGCAGATTGGTGTTACTGCGGCTTTAGTTCCATTGGCTCTAGGAGTGGCTCCTTTTTATGCCAGACAAGTTCAAGCTTCGCTTGAGTCTGTTGACCATGGAAAAGTTGAAGCAGCTCAAACGGTGGGAGCTGATTTTCTCGATATTGTTTTCACGGTCTATCTTCGTGAAGAATTAGCTAGTTTAATTCGTGTTTCAACCGTTACTTTAATTTCCTTGATTGGTTTGACTGCAATGGCTGGTGCGATTGGAGCTGGTGGACTAGGAAATACGGCCATTTCTTATGGTTATAATCGCTTTGCCAATGATGTTACTTGGTTTGCAACCATTTTAATCTTGATTTTTGTTTTATTGGTTCAGCTTGTTGGTGATTTCTTAGCTAGACGGGTTTCACATCGATAATTTATCAAATAATTTTAGATAAAAAAAATATTTTATAAAAAGGAGAAACAATGAAAAATAACTCTGTAAAAATTGTTGTTGCCACTGGGATTGGGGCTGCTTTGTTTGTGATTATTGGTTGGCTAATTAATATTCCTACACCGATTCCAAATACAAGTATTCAATTGCAATATGCGGTCCTTGCCCTATTTTCAGCCTTATTTGGCCCTTTAGCTGGTTTCTTGATTGGATTTATTGGTCATGCCCTTAAAGATTCATTTCTCTATGGTGCGCCTTGGTGGACTTGGGTTTTAGGCTCAGGTTTAATGGGCTTATTTCTAGCTTTTGGAGTCAAAAGAGAAACTTTGACTCAAGGAATTTTTGGAAATAAAGAAATCATTCGTTTTAATCTTGTTCAATTTTTAGCCAATGTCGTAGTTTGGGGAATTATTGCGCCGATTGGGGATGTTTTAGTTTATAGTGAACCGGCAAATAAGGTCTTCACACAAGGAATTGTTGCTGGTTTAGTAAATGCATTGACTATTGCCGTAGCAGGAACTTTACTACTCAAACTCTATGCTGCTACCAGAACCAAATCTGGCTCACTCGATAAAGAATAAAAAGCTCCAGATATGCTAAAATAAAAGCAGCAAATATTTGCTGCTTTTACGCTTGTATCGGTTTAATAAAGCACAAAAAATAAAGTATCTCTAAAAAGAAGGATAAAAATGGAAGCCTTAATTTCGTTCAAAGATTTTACATTTAAATATGATTTACAAAAAAATCCAACTTTAAAAAAGATTAATTTGGAAATATTTCCTGGGGAAAAAGTACTGATTGTCGGGCCTTCTGGTTCAGGTAAATCAACGATTGGATCTTGTCTTAATGGGATTTTGCCTCATTTACATAAAGGAGAAGCAAGTGGGGAACTCTCCATTGCTGGTTTGCCCTTTGGGACTTCAATTGCTGAATTATCTGAAAAGGTGTCGACGATTTTGCAAGATACTGATGGCCAATTTATTGGTTTGAGCGTTGCTGAGGATATTGCTTTTGCTTTGGAAAATGATGGTCTGATTCATGATGAACTGGTCAGTAAAGTGGCCTATTGGTCAGACAAAACAGAAACAAATAAACTCTTGAATCATCGTCCCCAAGATTTGTCGGGCGGACAAAAGCAGCGGGTTTCTTTAGCTGGTGTTTTGATTGATGAATCGCCAATTTTGCTTTTTGATGAACCTTTAGCCAATTTGGACCCGCAAACTTGCTTAGAAACAATGGCTTTGATTAAGGATATTCATGAAAACAATGAAGTCACGACGCTTATCATCGAACACAGAATCGAAGAAGTTTTACCGCTTGGCATTGATAAAATTGTCGTGGTCAACGACGGCGAAATTGTTGCAATTGGAAGTCCTGCTGAATTATTAAAAACAGAAATTTTTAATGAAAATTCATTACGCGAGCCTCTCTATCTCTCAGCATTAAAAGCTGCAAATGCTACAAAATTACTGACAGATTTTTCTGACCTAAAAAGTTTGGAAGTTCGGTCAGCAAAAAATTTACTGACAGATTTTTTAGACACTTATAAATTTACTGACAAGGCTGTCAGCAAAAATAATATTCTGTCAGTAAAAAATTTATCAGTAAATTTTGCTCAACATGAAGTTCTAAAAGGCATTAATTTAGAAGTTCAAGAAGGAGAAAAAATTTCAATTGTCGGGAAAAATGGAGTTGGTAAGTCAACCTTTGCCAATGCACTCTGTCATTTTGTTGAAGCGAGTGGCGAAATTTTATACAGAGGGCAATCGATTATTGCTGATTCTATTTCTGAACGTGCAGCAAAAATTGGCTATATTATGCAAAATCCAAATCTGATGATTTCGCAAAATATTGTCAGTGATGAGGTGGCAGCTGGTTTACGACTCCGTCATGTTGATGAAAAAGTGATTCAAGATAAAGTTGAAGAAATCTTGAAAGTTTGTGGGCTTTATCCTTTTAGAAATTGGCCCATTTCTTCTTTGAGTTATGGTCAGAAAAAAAGAGTAACGATTGCTAGTATTTTAATACTAGAACCTGAAATTTTAGTCCTTGACGAGCCAACAGCTGCTCAGGATTTACAATCTTATCGGGAAATCATGGATTTTCTTGACGAACTTAACCGCCCTCTTCATTTAACAATGATTATGATTACACACGATATGTATTTAATTACAGAATATAGTGACCGGACCCTTATTTTTGCTGACGGGAAAATTATTGCTGACAGCAGTCCTTATCATATTTTAGAAAATGAAGATTTTGTAAAAATGGGCAATTTAAGTCAACCAAGCCTTTATCAACTTGCCAGACAAACAGATACCAATCCCGTTTTACTGACAAAATCGTTCATCAATTTTCAGAATCAGGAGCGATTAAAGCATGAATAATCAACTTAGTGTTCTAGGCTATCAAGCTGGAAATTCTTTTATTTACCAACTGAATGCAACAGCAAAACTCCTTTTCTTTCTATTAATTTCTATCAGCAGTATGGTGACTTATGATACGAGATATTTGGCTTTTGTTGCTTTATTTTCGGTAATTTTATTTTATTTTTCTAAAATTCCTTTTTCATCAGTAAAAAGGGTTGCCCAATTTGCAGCAATTTTTGCGATTTTAAATCTGCTTTTTGTATTTATTTTTGACCCTGGATATGGCGCGCGACTTTATGATTCAAAAACAATCCTTTGGGGACCTCTTACTTTAGAAGAACTTTTTTACCTTTTTAATCTCGTCTTGAAGTATTTTTCAACCATTCCGCTCGCTTTACTCTTTATCTTAACTACTAATCCGAGCCAATTTGCCAGTAGTTTAAATAAAATTGGTCTGCCTTATCGTTCCTCATATTCGGTTTCCTTAGCACTGCGCTATATTCCTGATATGCAAGAAAAATTTTTAGCAATCCGTAATGCTGGACAGGCCAGAGGGATGGATTTATCAAAAAAAGTAGGACTTTTTTCGCGAATAAAATTAAATGTTCAATTGTTACTCCCTTTAATTTTTTCCAGTTTAGAACAAATTGATACTATTTCCACAGCAATGGAGCTTAGACGATTTGGTAAAAAGAAGAAAAGAAGTTGGTATTCTTATCAACCTTTGAATGTTAAAGATTACTTGGTTATCTTGCTTGCGCTTTTAGGAGTGGCGATTGTTATTCTTCTCTTCTTTGTAAATCAGGGCCGATTTTTTAATCCATTTCATTAAGAAAAGCAGGTTTTCTGCTTTTTTCTTATCTTGCAAAAATGGGTGGAAAATGGCATAATAGGACTTGTAAAAAACTTTTGACAAGCCAATTGTTTGCAAAAGATAATAAAATTTGAATTAAATCTTAAAAAAGAACTTCCAAAAGAATTAGAAGGGAAAAACATGGAAAATAAAATACGTGAATTGCGCCGATTATCTCATCTTTCACAAGAGGATGTCGCACATATCGCTCACGTCTCGCGTCAGACGATTAATGCGATTGAGAATGACAAATACGACCCAGAGTTAACGCTTGCTTTCAAACTTGCAGAAACCCTAGGGACAACCGTTGATGAGCTTTTTAACTATCAACCAACCGTTGTGAAAAGGAAAGAAAACGATGTATTTTGGTGCGAAAAATATCAATGTGTCTTATGGAAAAGAGCAGGTATTGAAAAACGTAACGCTGTCGATTGAAAAAGGAAAAACGACAGCTATTATTGGAGTCAATGGTTCTGGGAAATCAACGATTTTAAAGGCACTTGGACGTTTAATTAAATCGGATGGACAGGTTATCTTTGATAATCAACCTTTAAGTCAACATTCTAATCGTGAAATTGCTAGAATTTTAGCGCTCTTACCTCAATCAATTACTGCCCCAGCTGATATTACAGTCTATGAACTTGTCAGTTTAGGACGTTTCCCACATCAAAAATTAATGCAACAACGTCTCTCAAAAGAAGATATTTTGTTCATAGAAGAATTGATGAGAGAAACAAAGATTTGGGACATTCGAGAAAGTAAGATATCAGAACTTTCTGGTGGACAAAAACAAAGAGTTTTTATCACGATGATTTTAGCTCAAGATAGTGAGATTATTTTATTAGATGAACCAACGACTTATCTAGATTTAGCTCATCAGTTAGATATTTTATGCTTATTAAAAGATTTGGCGACAAAGAGAAATAAAACCATTGTTTACGTCATTCACGATTTAAACCATGCCGCTCGTTTTGCTGACAATCTAGTCCTTGTTAAAGACGGAGAAGTGGTTGAAGAAGGAACTGTTGATGAGTTATTTACTCAAAAAACGTTGAAAGAATGCTTTGGATTAGATGTCACTTTAGGATGTGATACTTTTACCAAAAAATTAATGATTACTGGGGTGAAAGATGCCTAAAAAACATTTTCTGACAATCTTTTTTGCCCTAGTTTTTTCTTTACTTTTTTTGTCAGTAATATACCTGATGCTTGGCAATAAAAATGTTCCTCTGACAGAAATTTTAGTAAATAAAATGGTCTTACAATTAAGATTTCCAAGATTAATAAGTCTTTATCTCACAGGATTTCTCTTATCCGTCAGTGGATTTATTGTTCAAATTATGACTAGAAACCCAATTGCCGAAATGGCAACTTTAGGGATTTCTGGCGGTTCTAGTTTGGCTTTATCACTCATTTTAACTTTGGGCTGGTCAACAAATGATGGGATTTCAGTTCTAGTTTCATCACTAGGAGCATTTATTGCTTTAGCCGTCGTCATGCTTTTGACTGCGAGAACGCATTTTCAGCCATTAAAAGTTGTACTAGTTGGAACGTCAGTTGGACTTTTTGCAACTAGTTTAGCCAGCTCCTTAACTTTTGCCAGCCACGATACACAGGCTTATTTTCGCTGGATTGTGGGTTCTTTTTCAGGGATAACTAATACTAAAGTTCTTTTGATGGCAGTAGTAAGTCTTATTTTTCTTATCCTCTTGCTTTTATTTTCAAAACAAATTTATTTATTGAATTTTGGTGATGAGCTTGCTCAATCTTTTGGGATTTCTGTCAATTTTGTTCGTTTAGTCATTATGTTTTTAGTTGCGCTGGCTTCTGGTGTAACTGTTGCCTCGGTTGGGGTGGTCAGCTTTGTCGGTTTGATCGCTCCACATATTGCCAAGAAGCTTGTCAGAGCTAATTTTTGGCAAAATGTAATTCTGTCAGTACTGACAGGAATGTTATTGCTTGTTTTAGCTGATTTGATAGCCAGAAATTTATTTAAACCTTACGAATTTCCAGCAGGAAGTCTAACCATGCTTCTAGGTGCTCCCTTCTTTCTTTGGGTTATTACAAAGGAGGCAAAATAAAATGAAAAGAAAATTCACTTTACTTTTTGTCCTGCTTTTGGTTTTGATAGTAGTTGATTTGACGCAATTTTCAACAAATCCTCAAATTCTATCAATCCTAATTCCTAATTTTCGTCTTCCTCGTTTAATAACAATCCTGTCAGCTGGAATTGCTCTTTCCTTATCAGGCTTTATTATCCAAAATGTTACAGAAAATCCTTTAGCTGATAGTGGAACAATTGGGATAACCTCTGGTGCTTCGGCAGGAAGTGTTGCTTTTTTACTGATTGCTGACCATTTTAAGCTGACAGGACTTTGGAATTTTTCCTATCCTATTTTTGCTTTAATAGGTGCCCTTCTTTCATTTGTCTTAATTTACTTTTTTGCCTTAAGAAAGCAAGTTTCTTCTGTCAGAGTTTTACTGACAGGAATTGCAATTACCGCTTTTTTCCAAGCATTAATCACAATTGGTCAGCTTTCAGTCAATGCCTTTGACTTTCAGAAAGTTGCAGTTTGGCTGTCAGGAGATATCTGGCAAACGGGAAGCACTTATTTGTTCATTTGTGTTCTCTTATTAGTAATTGGCTTGATTATTTTGCCATTTTTCTTAAGAAAACTTGAAATCCTCTCACTAGGCGAAGAAATGGCAACTACTTTAGGATTAGAAGTTCAAAAAACGAAAATCTATCTTTACTTGTTAGCGCTCCTTTTTGCAGCTGTCGGTGTTTTATTGGTTGGAGGATTAGCATTTGTTGGTTTAATTGCCCCTCATATTGCTCGTGAAATCGTTGGTTTTAAATCACGAAAAAGTTTAATTGCCACCGCACTTTCTGGTATGATTATTTTATCTTTTGCTGATATTATTTCACAAACAATCATTGCACCATCAAGTTTACCTTTAGGTTTTGTAGTTGCCTTTATTGGCGCTCCATACTATATTTATCTTATTCAAAAAGTTTAAGAAATTAATTTACTTTTAGTAAATTTCTTATAAAAAAATATTGGCTTATTTTTAAAAAATAGCCTAAAAATAGAGGAGAATCTTTTGAAAAAAGTACTCACAACCCTAATCGCTGCAGGAGCTTTACTTACTTTAGCTGCCTGTTCATCAAATTCATCATCAAAAAAAGCGATATCAAGCGATGATAAAGTGACCTTTCACGCTTTAAATGGGGACGTCAAAGTTCCTAAAAATCCTAAACGTATTGCTGTTCAAAATTATCCAGATGAAGTCGCTTCATTAGGTGCAAATGTTGTTGGAACAGATTCATGGGCCTTCCCAAATACCTTCTTATCAAAAGACCAAAAGAAGAATATGGTTGATTTAGGAGCGCCAAAATTCAATATGGAAAAATTGATTGCTCAAAATCCTGATTTGATTATTACAGTTGATAAAGACCAAGTAGCAGACTATCAAAAAGTAGCCCCTACTGTTCTTGTCAATTATAAGGATCTCTCAGGAATGAATAAATCATTGGATTACTTCGCTAAACTCCTTAATCGCGAAGATGAAAAAGCAAGTTTCCTTAAAAACTTTAAAAAAGAAGCCGATAAGCAAAAAGAAAAATTGGTAAAGGTTGATGTTAAACCAGCTAAAAACACAATTTCACTTCTTGAACTTCAAGGAGATAAGGTCTACGCCTTCGGTAACAATTTTGCTCGTGGCGGACAAGCCTTGACGACTGGTTTAGGATTTAAAGAATCAAGCAAAATGGCTGAACTCTCAAAAGGCGTAGGTTATGCTGAAGTAAATACTGAAAGCTTAGGCGAATTCGATGCAGACTATATCTTTATTGACTTTGCAGATAAAGATAAAGAACAATATGCTGCATTAAAAAATAATCCAGCTTGGCAAAACCTCAAAGCAGTTAAAGAAGGACATGTGATTACGATGGACTACGACAAAGTTTACTTCTTTGGCGGACCAACAGCGGCTAAAGAAGAGCTGTCACTCTACACTGACGCTATCATTAAAGCTACAAAATAAAAAGAAAAAGTGTATAATCAACTTATACACTTTTTTTGTAAAAAATTAAGGACTTTATGACATGAATATTAAACAATTACGGTACGTCGTCGCCATTGCTAATAGTGGAACTTTTCGTGAGGCTTCAGAGCAACTCTTTGTTAGTCAACCCTCAATGTCGATTGCGGTTAAAGACTTGGAGCAAGAACTAGGTTTTCAAATCTTTGAGAGAACAAATACAGGTGCGACTTTAACTATTGAAGGCGAACGTTTTTATGAACAAGCACAGACTGTTTTACGTAATTTTGAAACTTTTGAATCAAAATATTCTAAGCCAAAAGAGTCTGATAAGACTTTCTCAGTTGCCAGTCAACACTATGATTTTCTAGCACCAGTTGCAGTGGAATTTGCAAAGAAAAATCCTGAAATCAAAAATTTTAGAATTTTTGAGTCAACCACTTATAATATTTTGCAAGAAGTGGCGCAAGGTCACAGTGAACTTGGAGTGGTTTATCTCAATAAACAAAATCGCTCAGGGATTTTAAGAATGCTCAATAAACTTGAATTAGATTACGAAGAAATTTTCTTATCGCAAACGCATATCTATATTCGCAAAGGCCATCCACTAGCTCAACGTGAAACAATTTCAGATGATGATTTAAAACCGCTAGATCGTGTGCGATTTACACAAGAAAATGAACAGTTTCTTTACTATTCTGAAGATTTGGTTGAGACTTTTGAAAATACCTTGATTTATAACGTCACTGACCGTGCAAGTTTAAATGGAATTTTAGAACGGACAGATGCCTACGCAACAGGTCTTGGTTTTATTGATAAAGAGAGCGTCCATAATGTAACAGTTGTCCCTATGGAGGGAGACAATGGAAATAGTTTGATTTTAGTCAAGCATCGTGGACATTTATTATCAAATGCGGCGACTTCTTATAAACGTAGTCTTGAAGTTTACTTTGAAAACTATGAATTTTAAACAATAGCTAAAATAAATACTCTCTGAATAATTTTCAGAGAGTATTTTTATAACTTATTATAATTTACTTGCTTGGTCTTTTTGAGCCAAACGAATGAGGAACATTGCAAGGAGAATGATAATGATTCCCCCAAGTGGAGTAAAGACAACACTTGATCCTTTAGAAATTTGTCCTCCAACAAATGAGCCTAAAGTAATTCCGACATTGAAAGCTGCAATGTTAAAAGCTGAAACTAGAGTAATATCTTTTGGCGTAAATTTCTCTGCCAATTGAACAACGTATAGTTGTAAACCAGGGACATTCATAAAGGCAAACAAGCCCAAAAGTAAAGTTGCAATCAATCCCAAAGCTTGCGAAGCTAAACTTGCACTGATAAAAAGAAAAAGTAAACTCAAAGCTAAAGCCGCAAACATTTTTTGAAGGGCAGGTAGGATATTTTTATTTGCTAGATGTCCACCTAGTGAATTACCAATGGCAACCATCACACCATAAACAACCAGAATAATCACTACTGTACTTGCTGAAAATCTAAAAGTTCCTTCAAGGATTGGTGTAAGATAAGTATAAGCTGCGAAAGTTCCTCCATAACCAAAGGCGGTAATAAAGAGAGACATTAAAATTGATTTATTAGTAAAAATTCTAGCAAGCCCACTTAAATTAATTTTTCCGGGAATTGGAAGCCCTTTTGGAACAAGAATACTAGTAGCAATCAGTCCAATTAAGCCAATAACAACAATGAAAACAAATGACATATGCCAGTTAGAGTGCTGACCAATGAAAGTCCCTAAAGGAACACCAATGACAGTAGCAACGGTTAGTCCTGTAAACATGAGGGCGATTGCTGAGGCCCTTTTCTCAGGTCGAACAACATCAGCAGCAATGACTGTGGAAATTGACATGAAAATACCATGAGCAAGTGAGGCAAGAACCCGTCCTACTAAAAGTAAAAGGAAAGTTGGAGCGAAAGCTGACAGTAAATTACCAAGAATAAAGAGACCCATAATCGAAACCATCAAAGTTTTTCGATTCCAAGTTCCTGTAAGAATAGTTAATAAGGGAGCACCAACCGTTACCCCTAAAGCATAAAGAGAAACGGTTAAACCCGCTTGAGATAAACTAATATTAAAGGTGTTGACAATCATTGGCATTAAACCAACACTGATAAATTCGGTTGAGCCGATAGCAAAAGCATTAATCGCAAGAGCTAGAAGAGTGAGACTGGGAGATATTTTTTTCATTATGCTTCTTTCTTAAAAATTAAAATGTTCTGGATCTGGACCGACACGAAGTTCTTCATTGAGTGAGTTGATAGCTTTCATATCTTCAGAGTCAAGTGAAAAATCAAAAATTTGACGATTAGCTATCATTCGTTCACTTTTAATAGATTTTACATTTACTAAAATATCTTGTTGAATATCCCAACGAAGAATAATTTGAGCCACAGATTTTCCATGTTTGTCAGCAATTTTTTTGAGGACTTCATTGTCTAATAATTGACCTTGCATTAAAGGTGACCAAGCTTGAACCTTGATATCATGAAGTTCCAAGAAATTACGAAGTTCTTCTTGTGATAATTTTGGATGGAGTTCAATTTGATTTAAAACAGGGGTGATTTCAGCATAGCTAAGAAGTTCTTCTAAATGTGATTTTTGAAAGTTACTGACACCAATCGCTTTTATTTTGCCTGCTTTATATAAATCTTCCATTGCTTTCCAAGCTTCTTTGTAAGCATAATGTGTGCCTGGCCAGTGGATAAGATATAAATCTAGATAATCTAAATCCAATTTTTTCAAACTTTCTTCAAAGTTTTGAATTGTTTCTTCATAAGAATGATTATCTCCCCAAAGTTTTGAAGTGATGAAAAGATCGTCACGAGAAAGTCCTGTCATAGCCAAACCTTCTTTAATTCCTTGGCCAGTTCCTTCTTCATTTTCATAAATTTTAGCTGTATCAATTAAACGATATCCGTTAACAATTGCGTTTCTGACAACATCAGCAGTTTCTTCATTTGGAATTTGAAAAACTCCCAAACCAAGTTCCGGAATTTCAATCTGATTATTAAGTTTCATTTTTTGCTCCTCATATATTTTATTTTGGCAGAAAATTAGTATATAATAAATAAAACCTCTTGAACAGTACCTACTTTTTTGTGTCATACATACTAAAAAGTAATAATTGGATAAAATAAGGGATTAGAAAGGAAATTAATTTTGAAAAAAATTTATAATATTGGTGTCGAAGCGACAATGGATGTTATTGGCGGAAAATGGAAACCAATTATTTTGTGTAATTTAAGACATAATCCAAGTCGTCCAGGAGAATTGAGACGTCAAATTCCAGGAATCAGTCAAAAAATGCTGACTCAGCAATTAAGAGAATTAGAAAATGATAATATTATCGTCCGTAAGGTTTATAATCAAGTTCCACCGAAGGTTGAATATTCTCTGAGCCCTTATGGTGAAACTTTAAATGGTTTATTAGATATTCTTTGCTCGTGGGGTGAAGGTCATGTCCAAACTTTAAAAAGTATGGGCGAAGAAGTTCAAATTTTAGAATAAGAAAACTTAGAAGAGGAGCCACAAGATGTACCAACCAGCTTTCAATAAAATTCATCACATCGCTATCATTGCCGCAGATTATGAAAAATCTCGCCATTTCTACGTTGATATTTTAGGATTTTCAATCATTCGAGAAAATCATCGTCCAGAAAAAGGAGATATCAAGCTTGATTTAAAGATGAATGAAGAAACAGAAATTGAATTATTTATCAAATCTGATGCCCCTAAACGCTTAACTTATCCAGAAGCAAAAGGCTATCGCCACTTAGCTATTAAAACGACAAATATTGAAGAAGATAGAAATTATTTAATAAGTCAAGGAGTCAAAGTGGAGGAAATCCGTCAGGACGAAATTACTGACAGAAAAATGCTTTTTTTCTATGATCCAGATGACTTACCAATAGAACTTCATGAGTAATTTTTAAAAAATGGAAATGAAGAAATGGTTTTTAGGTTAGCCAAAGCTTCTGTCAGTAAATAAAAGGGCTTACAGAAAATAAAAGCTAGAAAAAAAAGGAAAAATGTAGTAAAATTAACTTTGTAAATGAACGAACTAAATTTCGTTCAAGTAAAAATAAACGGAGAATACACAAAATGCCAAAATTAGTATTTGCACGTCACGGTGAATCTGAATGGAATCTTGCTAACCTTTTCACAGGTTGGGCTGACGTTGACCTTTCTGAAAACGGAACTAAACAAGCGATTGAAGCTGGTAAATTGATTAAAGAAGCTGGAATCGAATTTGATATTGCTTACACTTCAGTATTGAAACGTGCTATCAAAACAACTAACCTTGCTCTTGAATATTCAGACCAACTTTGGGTACCAGTTGTTAAATCATGGCGCTTGAACGAACGTCACTACGGTGGTTTGACAGGTTTGAACAAAGCTGACGCTGCTGCAAAACATGGTGATGAACAAGTTCACATCTGGCGTCGTTCATATGATGTATTGCCACCAGCAATGGATCATGATGATAAATATACAGCTCACGGAGACCGTCGTTACGCTGGTCTTGAAGATTCATTGATTCCTGATGCTGAAAACCTCAAAGTTACTTTGGAACGTGCTCTTCCATTCTGGGAAGACCAAATCGCTCCAGCTTTGAAAGAAGGAAAAAATGTCTTCGTTGGTGCTCACGGTAACTCAATCCGTGCACTCGTTAAACAAATCAAAAAACTTTCTGATGACGAAATTATGGATGTTGAAATCCCTAACTTCCCACCACTTGTTTTTGAATTTGATGATAACTTGAACGTTCAAAACGAATACTACTTGGCTCCTAAAAAAGCATAATATTTGAATGAAAATACTCTAAGTTATAATAGATACTCATCTATTTAGGACTTAGAGTATTTTTTTGTAATCAATGCAATAGTTTGTAAGTTTTCGAACAAATTAATTGATTCTTCATTTTATTCTTGAGATAATTTAATAGTAAAGTTTTAAAGAAGAAAAAGGAGAATCTTATGTCATTAGTAGGTAAAAAAATAGAAGAATTTTCAACAGATGCTTATCTTGGTGGGAAATTTATTAAAGTTTCCGATAAAGATTTTTATGGAAAATGGTCTGTGCTTTGTTTCTATCCAGCAGACTTTTCATTTGTTTGTCCGACAGAGTTAGAAGATTTAGAAGAAACTTATCCAACCTTGAAATCGCTTGGTGTAGAAGTTTACTCAGTTTCAACTGACACACATTTTGTCCATGCTGCTTGGCATGAACATAGTGATGCTATTTCAAAAATTACTTATCCAATGCTTGCAGACCCTTCACAAAAAATTTCACGTGCTTTTGATGTTCTTGATGAAGAAGCAGGATTGGCTCAACGTGGAACATTTATTATTGACCCAGACGGTGTGATTCAAGCGCTTGAAATTACGGCTGATGGTATTGGACGTGATGCAAGTCAATTGGTTGATAAGATTAAAGCTGCTCAATATGTGCGTAATCATCCAGGGGAAGTTTGTCCCGCTAAGTGGAAAGAGGACGGAGCAAGTCTTCACGTTGGTATTGACCTTGTAGGTAAAATATAGAATAAAAAGTGAGTTTTGGCTCACTTTATTTGTCTTTAGAAACTTAATGACAGAAAGGTTTAATATGATATTAGATGAAAATCTTCGTGCTCAGTTGATGCCTTATATGGATTTGTTGGAAAATCCAATTATTTTAAAAGTTGATGCAGATTTAGAGAGCGAAAATGGGAAAAAAATAGCAGAATTTACAGATGAACTTGCAAGTTTGTCCGAAATGATTTCAAAAGAAACAGGAAAACTCAACCGAAAAACAGCTTTTTCTATTGAAAGAGAAGGTGTTTCTGGAGTCCTTTTTTCAGGGCTACCATTAGGTCATGAGTTGAATTCATTGGTCTTGGCGCTTGTCCAAGTAAGTGGACGCCCTCCACGGATTGAACAAGAATTAGTTGAGCGAATTCAAGCGATTCAAAATCCACTTCACTTTGAAACCTATGTGAGTTTAACTTGTCATAACTGTCCAGATGTTGTCCAAGCATTAAACACAATGAGTATTCTCAACCCCAATATTAGTCACACAATGATTGAAGGGGGAATGTTTCAAGAAGAAGTGGAAGCAAAAGGAATTATGGCGGTTCCAACTGTTTTCAAAAATGGTGAAGAATTTCATAATGGACGAGCTAGTCTTGAAGAATTACTAGAAAAAATTACTGGTCCAGAGAGTTCGGAAGTTTTTTCTGATAAAGACCCTTATGATGTTTTAGTTGTTGGTGGAGGTCCTGCTGGCGCAAGTGCAGCTATTTATGCTGCGCGTAAAGGGATTCGGACAGGCTTAATCGCTGAACGCTTTGGTGGTCAACCACTAGAAACTTTAGGAATTGAAAACCTTATTGGAACGCCTTATGTTGAAGGGGTTCAACTTGGTCGTCAGCTTGAAGAACATGTGAAAAAATACCCTGTTGATTTGATGAACTTGCAAAAAGCAGTTAAGCTAGAGAAAAAAGATTTGATTGAGGTGAGTCTTGAAAATGGCGCCCTTCTAAAAAGTAAGTCAGTTATTATTTCAACGGGCGCTCGTTGGCGAGATTTGGGAATTCCAGGAGAGCAAGAATTTAAAACCAAAGGAGTCGCTTACTGCCCACATTGTGATGGTCCTTTGTTTGCAGGAAAAGATGTAGCGGTTATCGGTGGAGGAAATTCAGGAATCGAAGCAGCTATTGATTTAGCTGGTTTGGTTAGACATGTTACTGTTCTAGAATTTTTACCTGAACTGAAAGCAGATAAAATTTTACAAGAAAAACTTGCGACCCTAAATAATGTTACTGTCCTCACCAATGTAGAAACCAAAGAGATTTTAGGAGATGACAAGGTTAGAGGTTTGAATTATCAAGTTCGCGGCTCTAAAGAAACTGTTCATTTGGAACTTGCTGGTGTCTTTGTTTTAATTGGTTTAGTTCCGAATACTCAGTGGTTGGAAGGAACAATTGACTTATCCGCACGTGGAGAAATTTTGACTGATAAAGTTGGAGCAACAAATCTTCCTGGTGTTTTTGCAGCGGGAGATTGTACGGATAGTGTTTATAAGCAAATTATTATTTCAATGGGGACTGGGGCGACCGCTTCTCTAGGTGCTTTTGATTATTTGATAAGGAACTAAAATTTTAGATGACAAAAAAGAAAACGTATTTGAGTTTTCTTTTTTTATTTGATTAAATTGATAGGAATCAAAATTGTAAGGAAAAGTTTTCATAAATGTGGTAAAATGTTTAAGTACAAATTTTGAATGTAAAAACTATTTATAAAACTCATTCTTGGAGTCGAAATGTCAGATAATAAAAGAAAAAATGATAAGCGCAAGCAATCCGATAAGTCTAAAAAATCACATAAAGAAGTAAAAATTTTAAAAGATCCAACTAAATTAATTCCAAAACGAGTGAACCTCTTATTTTTTGTTATCTTTGTTTTGTTTATGATTTTAATTGGGAAGCTCTTCAATATGCAGGTATTGAATTCACATTTCTACGCCGAAAAATCAATTAGTGCAGGTGGAGATGTTCAAATTATTGAAGGTGCGCCTCGCGGAAGTATTTATGATGCAACAGGAAAAGCTTTGGCATCGACAGTTGCGGTTCAGGCTGTTGAATTTACAAGAAGTCAAAACGCTACTGCTGATGAAATGTATCAGGTAGCCAATAAGTTAGCAACTATTTTATCTAATAACATTGATGTTGCTGATTTGACAACGCGTGATAAAAAAGACTATTTCTTGGCTAATTCCAAAAATCTAGAAAAAATAGCTAATAGTTTATCTGAAAAGGAAAAGAAAGATAAACAGGGTAATGATTTAACTGGTTCGCAGATTTATGATGTCGAATTAAGTAAAGTTAAAGATAGTGATTTGAATTTTACGGCAGAACAAACTTTTGCTGCAAAATTATTCAAAGAAATGAATAGTACCACTACTTTTAACACTACTAAAATTGCTACTGGAAGTATTACAGCAGAGCAACAAGCAACGATTGCCGAACAAGAAGGCGATTTACCAGGAATTACAATTGGGACTTCTTGGGACCGTTCATATGCTCAAAATTCTTTGACGCCACTTATGGGAACTATTACGTCACAAAAATCAGGAATTCCAGCAGAGGATTTGGATGCCTATCTTAAAAAAGGTTATCAACGTAATGACCGTGTGGGAACTGGGCTTCTTGAGAAGGGATACGAAAGTGAACTTCAAGGAACACATAATATCAGTAAGGTTAAATTTGACAAAAATGGTGATGTTTCTGGAACAAAAACAATCCAAAAAGGAAAACGTGGGGATGATTTAAAATTAACTATTAACCTAGATTTCCAAAACGGTGTTAATAATATCGTTAAAACACAATTAGATCAACTGATTGCCCAAGGCTATGGTCAGTATAATAGAGGGGCTTATGCTGTTGTGTTAAATGTTAAAACAGGGGCAGTCTTAGCTTTATCTGGCTATCAACGGGATCCTAATACAGGAGCAATTACGGAAAATACTTTAGGGACTTTCCAAAGTGTCTTCACACCGGGGTCTGTTGTCAAAATGGGAACATTGACTGCTGCTTGGAATGCTGGTGTAATTTCTGGAAATGACACTTTAACGGCACAGTCTATTCAATTTAAGGATTCTCCGTCTATCGATGACTGGTGGGGTGATGCTTCACCAATGGCTTTAACAGCTGTTGAAGCTTTGCAATATTCATCAAATACTTACATGATGCAATTGGCAATGAGAATGTTAGGCGCTCCTTATACTGCAGCGGGGCAATATCTCAATGATAGTAACCGAGTAAAAGTTTATGAACAGTTTCGTAAGGCTTTTGCTTCTTATGGTTTAGGGGCATCAACTGGTTTTGATATTCCTGGAGAATCAACGGGATATCTCCCTTCAGCTAAATCTGAGGCAGCTTCTGGGGTCAATGTATTGTATGAATCATTTGGTCAGTATGATAACTATACGCCGCTTCAGTTGGCGGTTTATGCGGCAACTTTAGGAAATAACGGAACTCGTTTGGCGCCACACATTGTCCAAGGAATTTATGAAGGTGGAACTGACGGACAGCCTGGCACGCTTATCAAAAATATTACTCCTAAAATCATGGATAAGGTAAATATCACTCCTGATAATATGGATGTTCTTCATCAAGGGATGTATGCTGTTGTTCATGGGGCTGGTGGATTGACTACTGGTAAGCCAATGAGTCAATCAACGGTTTCTATCTCTGGTAAAACAGGGACTTCCGAAAGTACAAAAGTATTGGCAGATGGTAGTCAAGTTATTGTAACGGCTAATAATGCAGTGGCCTTTGCTCCTTCTGACAACCCAGAAATTGCTATTGCGGTTGTACTTCCAGATAATACTGAAAGTAATGCTTCAAGTGGAACAAAAGCAAACCAAAGCATTGTAACGGGGATTACTGATTTGTATTATTCAAATGAAGCTTTTCGTAAAAATTAAAAAAAAGTTCTCTCTGATAGGAGAGGCTTTTTATTTATAAGTGATTGAGAATTCTATCACCTTTCCTTTTCATTTTCAGTCTTTTATAGTAAAATTAATAAATTGAATAAAATATTTACAAGTGAAGAATTGGTGAAATATGTATTATCCTGAACCTATTGCTCGCCTGATTGAGTCGTTTTCAAAATTACCAGGGATTGGTCAAAAAACAGCGACTCGATTGGCTTTTTATACGATTGGCATGGAAGATCAAGATGTCAATGAATTTGCAAAAAATCTTCTGTCAGCAAAACGGGATTTGAGTTTTTGCTCGATTTGCGGCAATTTAACAGAAAGTGATCCTTGCGCCATTTGTACCGATCCAACGCGTGATCGAACAACTATATTGGTCGTTGAAGAATCTAAAGATGTTCTTGCTATGGAAAAAATTCGGGAATATCGAGGACTTTATCATGTTTTGCATGGTACGATTAGTCCAATGAATGGGATTTCTCCTGATGAAATTAATGTTAAAACATTGATTACAAGATTAATGGATTCAGAGGTTAAAGAAGTGATCATCGCAACTAATGCCACTTCTGACGGAGAAGCAACCGCCATGTATCTGGCTCGAATGATTAAGCCTGCAGGAATTAAAGTGACTCGCTTGGCTCGTGGATTAGCTGTAGGGTCTGATATAGAATACGCAGATGAAATTACTTTATCAAAAGCGGTAGAGAATCGGTTGGAAATTTGATTTTTTCTGTGGTAAAATAAAAAAGACAATTACTGACAGAATTGTATTGTAAAAATATCGCATGCTGTCAGTAAAAAGAAGTGTCTGACAAAGCTGTCAGTAAAAAAGGAAGAAATATGTCAAAAGAAACATTAATTTTGTTGTATGGTGGTCGTTCTGCTGAGCGAGAAGTATCAGTTTTATCAGCAGAATCGGTGATGAGAGCTGTTAATTATTCTCGTTTTGTTGTAAAAACTTACTTTATCACTAAGGGTGGTGAATTCATAAAAACGCAAGAATTTACTGACAAACCTGCTGAAGAAGAAAAACTACTGACAAATGATTTGGCAGAATCTTATCCAAAGATTTCACCAGCAGCAATTTACGAAAAAGATGCCGTTGTATTCCCAGTTTTACATGGACCAATGGGTGAAGATGGCTCGATTCAAGGATTTTTAGAAATTTTACGTTTGGCATATGTTGGTCCAAATATTTTATCTGCGTCAAGCACAATGGATAAATTATTGGCAAAACACGTTTTTGAAGCGGTTGGTGTACCCCAAGTTCCTTATGTTGCGGCTTTTGCTGATGAAAATCAAGGAGAAATTGCTCAAGAAGTAGTCGAAAAATTAGAATTTCCAGTTTTTGTTAAACCTGCTAATATGGGTTCTAGTGTTGGAATTTCAAAAGTTGATGATTTAGCAGACCTTCAACCTGCGCTAAGCGAAGCCTATAAATATGATAACCGTGTTGTCATTGAACAAGGTGTGGATGCGCGTGAAATCGAATGTGCTGTTTTGGGAAATAATAGTGACGTTTCTGCAACGCTCCCAGGTGAAGTTGTGAAAGATGTTGAGTTTTATGATTACAACTCAAAATATATTGATAATAAAATTCAAATGGACATCCCAGCAAAAGTTCCTGCTGATTTAGCTCAAAAAATGCAAGAATATGCTATAAAAGCGTACAAGGCAGTCAATGGGATGGGCTTGTCACGTTGCGATTTCTTTGTGACTAAGGATGGAAATGTTTATCTCAACGAAATTAATGCCATTCCAGGATTCACACAATGGTCAATGTATCCATTGCTTTGGGAAAATATGGGCTTATCTTATTCTGATTTAATTGAAAAATTAGTTGATTTAGCTAAAGAAACTTTTGAAACACGTGAAAATCATCTTTTATAAAAAATACAAATCTGTCAGTAAATCGATTGCTGACAGATTTTTTTGTCAGTAAAAAGTGTTATAATGGAGTCACTATGAAACTCACAATTCACGAAATCGCCCAAGTCGTTGGCGCAAAAAATGATTGGTCGCAACTGGCAGATTTGTCAGTCAATAAAATTGAATTTGACAGCCGTTTGATTGAAAAAGGGGATATCTTTTTGCCACTTAGGGGGGCACGAGATGGTCATGATTTCATCGAAATCGCTTTTGATAATGGAGCAATAATCAGCTTTTCAGAAAAAGAAGTCGAACAAGCTCATCTCTTGGTTGACGATAATCTGCTTGCTTTCCAAAAATTAGCAAAATATTATCTTGAAAAGACAAAAGTTCCAGTCATTGCGGTGACAGGTTCAAATGGAAAAACAACAACCAAAGACATGATTGCTGCTGTTTTGTCTAAGAAATTTAAAACATACAAAACACAAGGGAATCACAATAATGAAATCGGCTTACCCTACACCATTTTACATATGCCGGATGATACTGAAAAATTAATTTTGGAAATGGGAATGGATCACCCTGGTGATATTGATTTTTTATCAGAGCTTGCTAAGCCTGAACTTGCTGTCATTACATTAATTGGTGAAGCACATCTTGAATTTATGGGAAGTCGCGAAAATATTGCTAAAGGGAAAATGGGAATTACGGCTGGTTTGCATGGTGAGCTTATTGCCCCTGCTGACCCAATTATTAATGCTTTTATCCCAGACAATCAAAAAATTATTCGCTTTGGTTTGCCCGGTGAAGATTTATTTATTACAAAATTAGTCGAGCACAAAGAAAAATTAACTTTTGAAACTAATTTTTTAGATGAATCAATTACTATTCCAGTTCCTGGTAAATATAATGCGACGAATGCTATGTTAGCTGCTTTTGTTGGCTTACATTATGGACTTTCAGAAGTCGAAATTAAAAAAGCTTTGAAAGAAGTAGAGCTGACCAGAAATCGGACAGAGTGGAAAAAAGCAAAAAATGGTGCAGACCTTTTGAGTGATGTTTATAATGCCAATCCGACAGCAGTGCGTTTGATTTTGGAAACTTTCCAAGCCATTCCTAAAAATGAGAATGGTCGAAAGATTGCAGTTCTTGCTGATATGTTAGAACTTGGACCCAGTGCAGCCCAACTCCATAAAGATATATTGAAATCTATTGATTTCAATAAAATTGATAAAGTCTATCTTTATGGTGAAATGATGAAAAACTTGGCAGAAATTTCGACTGACAAAGCGGTCAGCTATTTTACAGATTTAGATTTACTGACAGAAAGTCTGTCAGCAGATTTGAAACCAACTGACCAAGTGTTATTCAAAGGTTCAAATAGCATGAAACTTTCAGAGGTTGTTGAAAAATTATAATGATAAAAAATACTGACAGAAAGTTAGTATTTTTTTATTTTCATTAAATTATCAGAAAAATACAACAATATTCTTGACAATGTATTTTTGAAAAAGTATAATAAGTCCACATTTAATTTTCAGAATAATATGAAAATTCAATAGTATCTTTACGATTTGGAGAAAGCAGATGAAACAAGGAAAAATTATTGGACTCACCAGCCTTATTGCCCTGTCAGGAATTATTTTAGTGGCCTGTGGCACAAAAACAAGTGAGCAAAAAAACATCAAATTTTCAATTCCCACAGATGTGGCATCACTTGATACCACAATTTTAACTGACCAGTATTCTTATGATGTTGCTGGAAATGTGGAAGAAGGATTGACACGCGTTGACTCTAAAGGAAATGCTGCCTTAGCACTTGCAAAATCAATTGACGTTTCAAAAGACGGCTTGACCTACACGGTTACTCTTAGAGATAATTTGAAATGGTCAAACGGTGACAAGTTGACTGCTAAAGATTTTGTTTATTCATGGAAAAGAGCAGTGGACCCTAAAACTGGTTCAGAATATGCCTATTTGATGGGGGCAGTTTCTGGGGCTAATAATATTATTTCTGGTAAATCATCACTCGATAGTCTAGGAATTAAAGCCGAGTCAGATACAGAATTTACAGTCACATTGGCACAACCAACACCATATTTTAAATTTCTCTTGTCAGAACCTGTTTATTACCCTCTTGACCAAAAAGTTGTTGATAAATATGGCAAACAATATGGAACGTCCTCAGATAAAACCGTTTATAATGGACCATTCATGTTCAAATCAGATAAAGGTTGGACAGGAACCAATAAAACTTTTTCAATTTACGCCAATCCAAACTACTATGATAAATCAGCAGTCAAATCTAAACAAATTGATTTCCAAGTCATTTCAAATGCGAACACAGGAGCACAGCTTTATAAACAAGGAAAACTTGATTTTACGCTCCTTTCAACAACTGATTTGATTAATGCCAATAAAAAGACGAAAGGTTATACTGTCTTTAAACAAGCACGGACAGACTATATTGAATACAATCAATCTGGTAAAAATGCCTCAAGTCCAGATGCTCAAAAAGCACTAGCTAATCAAAATATTCGTGAAGCCTTAAATTTGGCAACTAACAGAGCAGGAGTCATCAAAACAGCCCTACCAGGTTCGACTGTTGCGACAAGCTTTACACCAGTGGGAATGAGCAAGACCTCAACAGGAGAGGATTTTGCAACTTATGCAAAACAAGATTATCGCTATGACCCGACAAAAGCAAAAGACCTCTGGGAAAAAGGGTTAAAAGAGCTTGGCTTAACCAAGCTCAGCCTTAGCCTTGAAGCTGCTGGAGATTTAGCACCGTCAGAAGCAACAGCCAACTTTTTACAAACAGCCTATCAACAAAATCTACCAGGTTTGACTGTCAATTTAAAACTTGTTCCATTCAAACAAAGATTGAATGACGCTCAAAATGGAAATTTTGATATGGTTCTCTCAGGTTGGGGTGGAGATTACGCTGAACCTTCAACTTTCTTGCAACTCTTTACGACAGGCCAATCATATAATGACGGTAAATTTTCTAGTAAAACTTATGATGATGCCTTTAAAGCAGCAACAACAACGCCAGATGTTCTTGACCCAGCCAAAGTAGATGGACACTACAAAGCGGCAGAAACAGCCCTCTATCAAGGGTCCTACATCAATCCAGTTGATTTCCAAGCTAATCCAGCTTTAATGAATCCTAAAATTACAGGCTTAGAATTTCATTCAACAGGTTTAGCTTACGACCTAAAATCGGCTTATGTTAAATAAAAAATACAAAAAGATAAATTTTCTGAAAATTTATCTTTTTTATTGAATATTCTTTCTACAAAAATAAAACATGAACCAGTCAGAGCCCAATTAAATGAAAGGGTTTTAAATAAAAGTGTAGTAAAAAAATCTTCTTCAAAAGTTTGTGAAAACTTTCCGCTATTTAAAAATTAAATGTTAATTTTCAGAAAACATAACCATTATACTTTACAATTCAGGTTGAATTAAGTATAATACCAATATAATAAATTTTCTGACAATAATAAAAATTGCGAAGTCAGACACAATTCATGAAAGAGGGAAATTACATGAAGACTTGGAAAAAAGTTACCTTAGGTACAGTTGCACTTGGTTCGGCAGCTTTGCTTGCAGCATGCGGCAATAGCGGTTCTAGCTCATCGTCATCATCAAAAGACATTCAATGGAATTTGACATCACCTATTCAAACATTGGATTCATCACTTGCGACAGATACATATTCAAATATCATTATTGGTAATACCAATGCTGGTTTGACACGTGTGGACAAAGATGGTAAAGCACAGCCAGAATTGGCAAAATCAGTTGATGTATCAAAAGATGGCTTGACATATACTTTCCATCTTCGTGATGGCTTGAAATGGTCAAATGGTGATGCTTTGACAGCTAAAGACTTCGTTTATTCTTGGCAACGTGCAGTTGATCCAGCGACTGCTTCAGAATACGGATACCTCCTTGGCCCAGTTAAAAACGCCAACGAGATTAATGGTGGTAAAGCTGATAAATCAACACTTGGTGTTAAAGCAACTGATGACAAAACATTTGTTGTTACCCTTGCACAGCCAACACCATACTTTGAATTCTTGACAGCTAACTCTGTTTACTTCCCACTCAACCAAAAAGTAGTTGAAAAATACGGGAAACAATACGGAACATCTTCAGAAAAAATGGTTTACTCAGGACCATATAAATTTGAAAAATCAAAAGGTTGGAACGGTTCAAACCAAACATTCTCAATCGTGAAGAATGACGATTATTGGGATAAGAGCGCAGTTAAAACTAAAGAAATCGACTTCCAAGTTGTTCAAGATGTTAAAACATCATTTAACCTTTACAAACAAGGTAAAATTGACCAAACTGGTATCGGTGACCCAGACCTTTACAAAGCAAATAAAACAGATAAGAATGTTGTCTCTCTAAATGAAGCAACTACTTCATACGTTCAATATAACCAATCAGGCAAAAATAAAGCCCTTGCGAATAAAGATATTCGTGAAGCTTTCAATCTTGCAACTGACCGTAAACAATATGTTGATACAGTAACACCGGCTTCTACGCCAGCAACTGGTTTGACACCAGCAGGGATGGCTAAAACAAATACCGGTGAAGACTTCGCTAAATATGCTGAACAACCTTACAAATACGATGCCACAGCAGCTAAAGCCGCTTGGGAAAAAGGTTTGAAAGAAATTGGCGAAACTAAACTTACGTTGACTTTGACAACTGATGATACATCAGCTGCCAAAGACTCTGCAACATTCCTTAAACAAGCATGGGAAGAAAAACTACCAGGTTTGACTCTAAATATCAAATCAGTACCATTTAAACAACGTTTAAATGACTCAACAACTGGTAACTTTGATATGGTCATCTCACTTTGGGGTGGTGACTACGCTGAACCATCAACATTCCTTGATTTGTTCACATCAACTTCACCAAATAACAATGGTAAAATCAATAATGTTACTTATGATAAAGCAATTAAAGCTGCTGAAGTGACAGATGCCCTTGATCCTGAAAAACATTATGCAGACTATAAAGCTGCTGAAGAAGCACTTTATACAGAATCAAATATTAATCCGCTTTACTTCCGTACTTCACCAGTCCTTCGTAACCATAACCTTAAAGATGTACGTTTTGGTTCAACTGGTTTGACTTATGACTTCAAAACGGCTTACCTCAAATAATAATAGAGTTTTAGAGCAAGAAAGTTAGGATTGGCAGATTGCCAACCCTATCTTTTGCTTAGATTAGGAAATTTTTTATGGTTAAATATATTCTTAAACGTTTGGGGCTTTTGCTTCTGACTTTGTTCCTGATTGTGACATTGACTTTCTTTATGATGCAAGTCATGCCCGGAACACCTTTCTCAAATCCCAAACTAACACCAGATCAACTGGAAATTTTAAAACATGCCTATGGTTTAGATAAACCGCTTTGGCAACAATACTTTATCTATGTAGGACACATGTTCACAGGTAATTTTGGTACTTCGTTCATTTATACAAATCAACCTGTTATTACGATGATTGCCCAACGTTTACCAGTCTCAATGCAATTAGGAACTCAAGCACTTATTCTAGGTACTGTTCTTGGAGCATTGATGGGGAAAGCTTCTGCACGTCGTAAAAATGGCGTCCTTGATGGCGTTTTTGGATTCCTCTCAGTTCTTGGTATTTCAGTTCCTTCATTCGTAATTGGTACCTTAATTCTTCTTTACTTAGGATTTAATTTGAACCTTTTCCCAATTTCTGGTTGGGGAACCTTCTCACAAACAATTATGCCAACAATCGCTCTTTCTTTTGCCCCAATGGCCGTAGTAACCCGTTTTGTTCGCTCTGAAATGATTGAGTCTTTATCTTCAGACTACATTTTGTTAGCTCGAGCTAAAGGTTTATCTGAAAAAGAAGTGGTCAACAAGCATGCGTTGCGTAATTCGTTAATTCCAATGTTGACTTTGATTGGTCCAATGGCCGCAGGATTGTTGACAGGATCAGTCTTAATTGAAAAAATCTTTTCAATTCCTGGAATTGGGGCTCAATTTGTTGATTCAATTCCAGCCAAAGACTTCCCAGTTATTATGGCAACAACAATTGTCTATGCGGTAATTTTGATGGTATTTATCTTAGTTACAGATATTCTGACCGCAATTGTTGATCCACGAGTTCGTCTCTAGAAAGGGTTTGTCGAAATGGAAAATTTAAATAAAGACTTCACCCTTGTTGGTTCAAAGGGTTCAGATTCAACAGAAAAAATTGCGAAACCTGCCTTGAGTTTTTTCCAAGATGCCTGGCGTCGTTTTAAGAAAAATAAAGTAGCTTTGGTTGCCATGTGGATTATTGCGATTACATTGGTTTTCTCAGTAATCTCCGCATTTGTTGTACCACAATCAAAAGCAAACTACTTTAATCCAAATAAATCACAAGTTTATGGAAATCTTCCGCCAAAACTCTCAGGTGATTTACCATTTTGGAATGGTGAATTTAAAGCACCAGGTTCTACTGAAAGAACAGATGTCTATAAATCACAAGGTGTTCCAGAAAAAGATAAATATGTCTTCGGAACTGATAAATATGGACGTTCATTAGCTAAACGAACAATTGTTGGTTTGCGTATTTCATTGATTATTGCCCTTGCTGCCGCCTTGATTGACTTAGTAATCGGGGTGACCTATGGGATTATTTCCGGCTGGATGGGCGGAAAAGTCGATATGGTCATGCAACGGATTATTGAAATCATCCAATCTGTACCTAACTTAGTTGTAGTAACAATGCTTGCTCTACTTTTGGGACAAGGAATTTCATCAATTATTATTGCGATTGGTCTATTTGCATGGACCGGGATGGCCAGGCAGGTACGGAACATGGTTCTCTCCTATAAGGAGCGTGACTTCGTCTTGGCCTCAAAAACTTTAGGACAATCTACTTGGAAAATTGCAGTAAAACATTTGTTGCCAAACGTTTCAGGGGTTATTGTTGTCCAAATCATGTTTGATATTCCAAGTATGATTATGTATGAGGCTGTTTTATCAGCGATTAACCTTGGGGTTAAACCGCCAACGTCTTCTTTGGGGACTTTGATTAATGATGGGATTGCAAGCTTGCAATTCTATCCATTCCAATTGATTATTCCAGCAGTAGTATTGTCTGTGCTTTCACTCACATTTATCTTCTTTGGAGATGGTTTGCGTGATGCATTTGACCCTAGAGCAAGTGAGGATTAGAAATGGCAGAAGAAAAAGTATTAGAAGTTAAAAATTTGCATGTCAATTTCCACACCTATGCTGGAGATGTTAAAGCGATTCGTGATGTTTCTTTTGATTTAGAAAAAGGGCAGACCCTAGCGATTGTTGGTGAGTCTGGCTCTGGTAAATCAGTAACAACAAAAACTTTGATGGGCTTGAATGCGAAAAATGCGGTAATACCACAAGGTGAATTATTATTTAAAGGGCGTAACCTTCTTGATTTAAAAGAGGAAGAGTGGCAAAAAATTCGTGGAAATGAAATTTCAATGATTTTCCAAGACCCAATGACTTCTCTTGACCCAACAATGCGTATTGGAAAACAAATTGCTGAACCTTTGTTGAAACACAACAAAGGAATGAGCAAAGCCGATGCCATGAAACGGGCCCTCGAATTGATGCAACAAGTCGGAATTCCTGATGCCGAAGTGCATATTAATGATTATCCACACCAATGGTCAGGTGGGATGCGTCAACGTGCAGTTATTGCGATTGCCTTGGCTGCTGACCCTGAAATCTTGATTGCAGATGAACCAACAACTGCGCTTGACGTTACAATTCAAGCACAAATTATGCATATGATGGCTGAATTGCAAGAAAGAATTAATTCATCAATTGTCTTCATTACCCATGACTTGGGAGTTGTTGCTGGTTTTGCACATAAAGTGGCGGTAATGTATGCGGGTGAAATTGTTGAATACGGAACAGTTGAAGAAATTTTCTATAACCCACAACATCCATATACTTGGGGACTCTTAGATTCAATGCCAACGGTTGATTCAAGTGTGGACCGGTTGGTTTCAATTCCAGGAACTCCACCTGATTTATTGAATCCACCAAAAGGGGATGCCTTTGCAGCACGTAATAAATTTGCCTTGGCAATTGATTTTGAAGAAGAACCTCCATACTTTGAAGTATCTCCAACACATTTTGCCAAAACTTGGCTTTTAGACCCACGAGCACCAAAAGTAACGCCTTCCGATAATATCTTGGCACGCTGGAAACGCTGGGAAGAATTGAAAGGGGATAAATGATGACAGAACCTAAAAAAGTAATTGAAATGAAAAACCTTGATTTGACTTTTAATAAAGGAAAAAAAGGGGCTAATAAGGCAATTAATAATGTTTCTTTAGATATTTATGAGGGAGAAACATTTGGTCTCGTTGGAGAATCTGGTTCTGGTAAAACGACGATTGGTCGAGCAATTCTTAAACTTTATGATAATTTCATTACTGGTGGAGAAATTCTCTTTGAAGGTAAAGATGTTCGTAATTTAAAAGGTTCAGAGTTGCGTGAGTATCGTTCAGAAGCACAAATGATTTTCCAAGATCCACAAGCTTCATTGAATGGACGGATGCGCGTTAAAGATATCGTTGCTGAAGGACTTGATGCCAATGGTTTAGTAAAAACAAAGGCTGAACGTGATGCTCGTGTATTGGAACTCTTACGTTTGGTTGGATTGAATGATGACCATTTGACACGTTATCCGCATGAATTTTCTGGTGGACAGCGTCAACGGATTGGGATTGCACGTGCACTTGCCGTAAAACCTAAATTTGTCGTAGCTGATGAACCTATCTCAGCACTTGATGTTTCAATTCAAGCTCAGGTTGTTAATTTGATGAGAGATATTCAAGCAAAAGAAAACTTGACTTACTTGTTTATCGCTCATGATTTGTCAATGGTTAAATATATTTCTGACCGAATTGGTGTCATGCACTGGGGGAAAATTTTGGAAGTTGGAACTTCTGACCAAGTTTACAATCATCCAATTCATCCTTATACTAAGAGTTTGCTAAGTTCAATTCCGTCACCAGACCCTATTTCTGAGCGGGAACGGACTCCAATTGTTTATGACCCAACGGCTGAATTGGATGGACAAGAACGTGAAATGCGGGAAATTACTCCAGGACATTTTGTCTTCTCAACAGAAGCAGAGGCAGAAATTTACAAGAAAAACGCTACTGTATAAATAAAAAATTTAATGATAAAACAATTAGTTTTGCTGATTGTTTTTTCTTTTGTTTAATTAACAATCAAATTAATTTTTTAACGCTTTAGTTTGTTGGTAAGATTTATAAAAATCAACTATAAAATCAGGGCAAATTTTGATATAATTAAAAGAACTATTTTTTTGAGGCTTAACCAATGTAAAATAAATTAAAAATATAAATGAATAATTAAAGAAAAAGAGAGTATAAATGACTTTACAAGAAGAAATAAAAAAACGCCGGACTTTTGCCATCATCAGTCACCCGGATGCTGGTAAGACGACGATTACAGAACAATTATTGAAATTTGGGGGAGCCATTCGGGAAGCGGGGACTGTAAAAGCTCGTAAAACTGGTAATTTTGCTAAGTCAGACTGGATGGATATTGAAAAAGAACGTGGAATTTCTGTAACAAGTTCTGTCATGCAATTTGATTATGCAGGCAAACGTGTTAATATCTTGGACACGCCTGGGCACGAAGATTTCTCAGAAGATACTTACCGAACATTGATGGCAGTTGATGCTGCGGTCATGGTTATCGACAGTGCTAAAGGGATTGAAGCACAAACGAAAAAACTTTTCCAAGTTGTGAAACGCAGAGGGATTCCGGTTTTCACTTTCATTAATAAACTTGACCGTGATGGACGTGAACCGCTTGATTTACTTTCTGAATTGGAAGAAATTCTTGGAATTGCTAGTGTACCAATGAATTGGCCAATCGGAATGGGGAAAAATTTCCAAGGTCTTTATGATTTTACGCATGGTCGTGTGGAAGTTTATCAACCTGAGGATGGCAAACGTTTTGTTGAATTTGATGAAAATGGGGAAGTGCCAGCTAGTCATCCTTTGACAAAAAATCCATTCTTTACTCAAGCTTTAGAAGATGCTGAATTACTTTTGGATGCTGGAAATCAATTTTCTGAGGAAGAAGTTGTTGCAGGGCAATTGACACCAGTTTTCTTTGGTTCGGCTTTAACTAGTTTTGGGGTAGAAACTTTCCTTGAAACATTTTTAGAATATGCACCAGAGCCTCATTCACACAAAACGGTGGACGAAGAAGAAATTGAACCTTTAAATCCTGATTTTTCTGGTTTCATTTTCAAAATCCAAGCAAATATGGACCCACGTCACCGTGACCGAATTGCTTTTGTTCGGATTGTATCTGGTGAATTTGAACGAGGGATGGATGTTAATCTTGTCCGGACGGGTAAAAAAGTGAAACTCTCAAATGTCACACAATTTATGGCTGAATCGCGAGAAAATGTTGAGAATGCTGTAGCTGGTGATATTATTGGGGTTTATGATACTGGAACTTATCAGGTTGGGGATACATTAACCACAGGTAAATTGAAAAAATCTTTTGAACCATTGCCAACATTTACCCCTGAGCTCTTTATGCGTGTCCAAGCGAAAAATGTGATGAAACAAAAATCTTTCCAAAAAGGAATTGACCAATTGGTACAAGAAGGAGCCATTCAGCTCTACAAATCTTATACAACTGGTGATATTATGCTTGGTGCGGTTGGGCAACTTCAATTTGAAGTCTTTAAAGACCGGATGGAGCGTGAATATAATTCTGAAACAATCATGACACCCATGGGGACAAAAACGGTTCGTTGGATTAAAGAAGAAGATTTAGATGAAAAAATGTCTAGTTCACGTAATATTTTGGCACGAGATCGTTTTGACCATCCTTTATTCTTGTTTGAAAATGAATTTGCCATGCGTTGGTTCAAAGATAAATATCCAGATGTTGAATTAATGGAACAATTTTCAGTATAAAATTACTGACAGATATTTTATATAGTAGAAAAGCTTATATTCTTTAAAAAATATCATAAAAATTTACTGACAGCTTTGTCAGTATATTTTTTATGAAAATATTTTAAAAAAGTAAAGGGCGTAAGCATTTTCAGTCAAAAAATTATGCTATAATAGATAAGTTACGTCAGGCGAGTCACATAAATTTCGCCTGTAGCAAGGGTTTCGTACCCTGTAATAAAAAGTTTGGCGTGGGAACACGCAGTAGAAATATAGGTAAAAAATGAAATTTAGTGAACTCGGCCTGTCAGAAGGAATCGTAAATACACTTACAGAGATTGGTTATGAACAACCAACACCAATCCAAGAACAAACAATTAAACTTGCACTTGAAGGGCGTGACGTTCTAGGTCAAGCGCAAACAGGAACTGGTAAAACAGCAGCATTTGGTCTTCCAACAATTGAAAAAATTGATGCTTCTAATCCAGCTATTCAAGCACTCGTTATTGCTCCAACCCGCGAACTTGCGGTTCAAGGACAAGAAGAACTTTTCCGTTTTGGTAAATCAAAAGGACTTAAAGTTCGTACTGTTTTTGGTGGTTCAAGTATTGAAAAACAAATTAAAGGCCTTAAAGCTGGTGCACATATTGTTGTGGGAACACCAGGACGTTTGGTTGACTTGATTAAACGTAAAGCAATTAAATTGGATCAACTTGAAACTTTGATTCTTGATGAAGCTGATGAAATGTTGAATATGGGATTCTTGGAAGACATTCATTTCATCATTGAAAAAACACCAGAAGCTCGTCAAACATTGCTTTTCTCAGCAACAATGCCAAATGACATCAAAAAAATTGGTGTGAAATTCATGAAGAATCCTGAACACATCAAAATTGCAGCCAAAGAAATGACTGCTGACCGTATTGATCAATATTTTGTAAAAACAAAAGAATTTGAAAAATTTGATGTTTTGACTCGTTTGCTTGATGTGGAACGTCCAGAACTTGCAATTGTTTTCGGTCGTACAAAACGTCGTGTTGACGAATTGATTCGTGGTCTTAAATTGCGCGGTTACCGTGCTGAAGGAATGCACGGAGATTTGGACCAAAATAAACGTTTGGCTGTTTTGCGTGATTTCAAAGCAGGACATATTGACGTTTTGGTTGCAACTGACGTTGCTGCTCGTGGACTCGACGTGTCAGGAGTTACTCACGTTTATAACTACGACATTACTCAAGACCAAGAAAGCTATGTTCACCGTATCGGTCGTACCGGCCGTGCTGGTAAATCAGGACGTTCAGTAACATTTGTTTCATACAATGAAATGGGTTATCTTCGTGCCATTGAAAATATGACTAAAAAGCCAATGAAAGGCTTGAAACCACCTACAAAAGAAGAAGCTTACCAAGCGTCACTCTCAGTAGCTATGGATGATGTGCTTCGTGATTTGTCTGATGATTCAGCTAAAGCAAAATTGGCTAAATTTGACAAACAAGCAGCGAGCCTACTTGAAAAATTTGATGCTAAAGAATTGGTTGCTTTACTTCTTCAAGGTCGCGTAAAAGACCCTGATAATCAAGAAGAAGTTAAGATTACAGCTGAACGTCCATTGCCATATAATGGTGAAGGAAAAGGCTTCAAGAAAAAAGGTAAAGGTGGCGGCGGACGCTACAAAGGTCGTGGAAATGGTGACCGTGATGGCAACCGTGGCGGTTACCGTGGAAATCGTGATGGTAAAGATGGCGAACGCGGTGGAGATCGTAAACGCAACTGGAAAGACCGTGATGATAACCGTGGCGGTTACCGTGGAAAACGTGATGACCGTCGTTTTGACGATCGTAAACAAGGAGAAAAAACTCCTCGTAAACGTACCACAGGAACTGAAAAATCAGCTGGCTTCGTAATGCGTAGCCGTGGTGACAAATAAAAATAATCAAGAAATTTCGGTAAATAGAGGAATCATCAGTTAGCTGATGATTTTTTCTTTTGTCAGCTGTCAGTAATTTTATTGTTTGAAAGTTAAACAATAAATCTGTCAGTAGTTTTTGAATACAAGATCATTCTGTCAGTAAATTTGCACTGAACATAATTGGATTTAACAAGCTGACGGAGGTGATAAATGATTTTTAAAGACTCTGTCGCTTTCCGTCAGTTTAAAGCGATTGCTTAATGAGCTTTAAATCGGCGAATAAAGAACTTGTCAGCTTTACTGATGATTCTGTCAGTAATTTTCACAATCATTTTTTAGAATTTTACTTAAAAAGGGCTGATTTTATGCTATAATAGCGCTATGACAAATAACAAATTTAAATCAGGATTTGTGGCGATTTTAGGTCGTCCAAATGTTGGAAAATCAACATTTATGAACCACGTGATGGGACAAAAAATTGCCATCATGTCAGATAAACCTCAAACAACAAGAAATAAAATTCAAGGAATTTATACTACAGAAAATGAACAAATTGTTTTCATTGATACGCCAGGTATTCACAAACCACACAATGCTTTAGGCGATTTCATGGTTCAATCTGCTTATTCGACTTTACGTGAATGTGATGTCGTTTTGTTCATGGTTGCGGCTGATGAACCACGTTCAACCGGTGAAAATATGATTATTGAGCGCTTGAAAAAGGCAGAAGTTCCTGTCATTTTGGTCGTCAATAAAATTGATAAAATTCATCCTGACCGTCTTTTTGAAATTGTAGCCGATTATACTTCACAAATGGAGTTTTCTGAAGTGGTTCCAATCTCAGCTAAACAAGGGAATAATACAGAAAGATTAATTGATACGCTCTCTGAAAAATTGGACGAGGGTCCTCAATATTTCCCAGAAGATCAAATCACTGACCATCCTGAGCGTTTTCTTGTTTCAGAAATGATTCGTGAAAAAATCTTATTATTAACTCGGGAAGAAGTTCCGCATTCAATCGCGGTCACTACTGACCAAATGACTCGAGATGAAGAAACTGGTAAGATTCACATCATGGCAACAATTATTGTTGAACGCAAGAGCCAAAAAGGGATTATTCTTGGTAAAGGCGGCGATATGATTCGTAAAATCGGGAAAATGGCTCGTCGAGATATTGAAATTATGCTTGGGGATAAAGTTTATCTTGAAACTTGGGTCAAAATCAAAAATGACTGGCGCGACCGAAAAATGGATTTAGCTGACTTTGGCTACAATCGTGATGATTATATGTAATGAAAATAGCGAATTATCGCTATTTTTTGTTTTATTATGAAATTTCCAGACAATTGTGATATAATATTGAAAATTATAATTATTATTGGGGGAAATTATGTGCGGTTTTTTATTTATGGAAACATCTGATTTAACGATAGAAGAGTTTAAAAGTAATTTGGAATTGATTGAGCATCGAGGACCAGATGACCAACAGCATGTTCGTGATACTTTGGGAAATGATTTTGGTTTTTGCCGACTTTCAATCATGGATTTATCAGACTTGGGACGTCAACCGTTTGGTTTAAATGGCAAAAGAGTTATGTGTAATGGTGAAATCTATAACTTTTTAAATCTCCGTAAGTTCTTGGAAACAAAAGGTTATAAATTTACTGGTGATTCTGACTGTGAGGTTCTTTTACCACTTTTTGAAACTACTGGAATCGAAACAATGGTAAAAATGCTTGATGCTGAATTTGCTTTTGTCTTGGTTGATGAAAACACTGCTGAAATTTTTGCCGCTCGTGACCCCTTTGGAATTCGTCCACTTTTTTATGGTTATAATAAAGTAACAGGCAAAATTTCGTTTTCATCCGAAGCCAAAGCACTAATTTCAACATGTAATGATGTGACGCCATTTCCTCCAGGTTACTACTATGCCAATGGTGAATTTCATGTTTTTAATGACATTGCTGAGGTTTCAACAATTGTTGAAGAACCTTTGGCTGAAATTTCAGGACATATTCGTCGCAAATTGGAACGTGCAGTCAAAAAACGTCTTCATGCAGATGCTCCAATGGGCTATCTTTTGTCAGGGGGGTTAGATTCATCATTGGTTTGTGCGATTGCAGCTAAGGAATTAGAAAGTCCAATCAAAACCTTTGCTATTGGAATGGAAACCGATCCGATTGATTTGAAATATGCTCGTGAAGTGGCAGATTTCTTACGAACTGACCATACCGAAATTCTGATGACAAAAGAAGATGTACTTTCAGCAGTCCGTGAAGTGATTTGGCACTTAGAAACATGGGATATCACAACTATTCGGGCTTCTATTGGCATGTATTTAATCTGTAAATATATTCATGAGAATACAGAACTGAAAGTTTTGATGACTGGTGAAGTTTCTGATGAAATGTTTGGTTATAAATATACTGACTTTGCTCCATCAGCGGGTGCCTTTCAAAAAGAAGCTCAAAAACGAGTGCATGAACTTTATATGTATGACGTCCTGCGGGCTGACCGCTGTTTAGCGGCTCATTCTCTTGAAGCGCGTGTTCCTTTTGCAGATTTGGATTTTGCGGCCTATGTCATGTCTATTAATCCCAGCAGAAAATTGAATACTTATGGCAAAGGAAAATATCTCTTACGCCATGCTTTTGAAGGGACTGAACTATTGCCAGATGAGATTTTATTCAGAGAAAAAGCTGCTTTTTCTGACGCTGTTGGTCACTCAATGGTTGACTATTTAAAAGAATTTGCTGACGAAAAATATTCTGATGAAGACTTAGCAAAGGCCAGTGAAAAGTATCCAAAACATACACCATTTACCAAAGAATCATTGATGTATCGTGAGATTTTTGAAGAATTTTATCCAGGATATGAAGATTGGATTCTTGATTTTTGGATGCCAAATCGCGATTGGGTTGGGGCAGAAGTTACTGACCCATCAGCTCGCGTCTTATCAAATTATGGTGATTCTGGAAAATAAATTTTGAAATCTTTATCATAAAAAAATGAATGAGAAATGTTAAAATAGTCACTGATGAAACTTATCTAATGATAAATTGTCAGTGATTTTTTATATTTAAATTTAATTAAGAATACAAAAGAAAGTTGTCAGTAAAAAATGAATTAAAATTTACTGACAGACTTGTTAGTAAATTTTTTGATGTGAGGGAAAAATGCCAGAGTTACCAGAAGTTGAAACAGTGAGAAGAGAGCTTGAAAAAAGAATTGTTGGACAAAAAATTGTATCTATAGAAGCCACTTATCCAAGAATGGTTTTAACTGGTTTTGAGCAATTGAAAAAAGAATTGACAGGAAAAACCATTCATGGCATTTCACGTCGAGGAAAATATTTAATTTTTGAAATTGGCGAGAAAGATCGTTTGATTTCTCATCTGCGGATGGAAGGAAAATATCGACTTGCAAGCCTCAATGCTCCAATGGAAAAACATGACCATTTAGCCCTTAAATTTACTGACGAACAATTAATTTATGCTGACGTAAGAAAATTTGGGACTTGGGAGTTGATTTCTACTGACCAAGTCCTTCCATATTTTTTGAAGAAAAAAATTGGTCCAGAGCCAACTTATGAAACTTTTGATGAACAGATTTTCCGAGAAAAATTGCAGAAATCGACAAAGAAAATTAAACCTTTTCTACTTGAACAAACATTAGTGGCTGGACTTGGGAATATTTACGTTGACGAAGTGCTCTGGCTAGCAAAGATTCATCCAGAAAAAGTGGCAAATCAACTGACAGAAAGTTCTATTCATCTTTTACATGATTCTATCATTGAAATTTTGCAAAAAGCAATTAAATTAGGCGGCTCAAGCATTAGAACTTATAGTGCCTTAGGTTCAACAGGAAAAATGCAGGACGAATTACGAGTGTATGGAAAAACAGGGGGAAAATGTGTGCGTTGTGGCAATGAAATTCAAAAAATAAAAGTGGCTGGTCGGGGGACCCACTTTTGTCCATTCTGTCAGCAAAAATAATGACTTGATTTTTACTGACAGCTTTTAAAAATTAATTTAAAAAACTCAGTGACAAAGTTAATAAAAAAACGTATAGATAGAATATAGGGGCTTATAAAAAATCCTGAAAAATGCTATAATTAAACAATAAATAAAGAATAACGGAGATAAAATTTGGCAACAAAGAAAAAAACAAATTTTGATGATATTACCAAAAAATATGGCGCTGAACGTGACAAAGCTTTGGCAGATGCACTTGCTCTGATTGAAAAAGACTTTGGGAAAGGTTCACTTATGCGTCTTGGAGAAGCAGCCAACCAGAAAGTGTCAGTAGTAAGTTCAGGCTCACTTGCACTTGATATTGCGCTTGGTGCAGGTGGATATCCTAAAGGACGTATCGTTGAAATCTACGGACCAGAATCTTCTGGTAAAACAACAGTCGCTCTTCATGCCGTTGCAGCGGTTCAAAAAGAAGGTGGAATTGCAGCCTTTATCGATGCTGAAAATGCGCTTGACCCAGAATATGCAAAAGCGCTCGGTGTCAATATCGATGAACTTTTACTTTCACAACCAGACTATGGTGAACAAGGGCTTCAAATTGCTGAAAAATTGATTACATCTGGTGCAGTTGACTTAGTTGTTATTGACTCAGTTGCAGCTTTGGTACCTAAAGCCGAAATTGACGGTGAAATTGGTGACAGTTCAGTTGGGCTTCAAGCTCGTATGATGTCACAAGCCATGCGTAAACTTGCAGGACATATTAATAAAACAAAAACAACAGCTATTTTCATCAACCAATTGCGTGAAAAAGTTGGGGTTATGTTTGGTTCGCCAGAAACAACACCTGGTGGTCGTGCATTGAAATTCTACGCTTCTGTACGTCTTGATGTACGTGGTTCAACAAAAATCGAAGAAGGTTCTGGAGATAACAAGACCCAAATCGGTAAAATCACAAAAATCAAAGTCGTTAAAAATAAAGTGGCTCCACCATTCAAGGTTGCTCTCGTAGATATCATGTTTGGTGAAGGGATTTCAAGAACCGGTGAACTTTTAAACATTGCTGTTGATGAAGGAATCATCAAAAAATCAGGCGCTTGGTTTGCTTACAATGACGAAAAAATTGGTCAAGGAGCAGAAAAAGCGAAGAACTATCTCAAAGAACATCAAGAAATCTTTGATGAAATTGACCATAAAGTTCGTGCCGCTCACGGTCTTCTTGATGAAGCAGAAGTAGCAGAAACTACAGAAGATACTTCAACAAAAGCTAAGACAACTAAAGCTAAAAAAGAAGAAAAAGTAGTAGAAACTGAAGAAATTGAACTCGAACTTGAAGATTAAAAAAACAGCTGATTATTCAGCTGTTTTTATTTTTTTAAAGAAAGTAAATAGTCCAAAGATAAGAACCCAAATCACAGAACCAATGGCCGGAACAAATGTATCTTTAAAGCAGAATAGTGAAATAAAGATTAAGACAAATCCAGCAATGGCTAATGGAATAAAGATGTGGGCTGCAGGTAAAACAAACCCTTTAGGATCAAAATCGCTTGATTTCCGATATTTAAGATAAGTAATTAAGGTCATTAGATAAACCACTAGAAAAAGATTGGTTGCGACACTGGTAATAAAGACAAAAGAATTAGAAATCGCAGGAATCATCGAGATGAATGGAGTAAATAGAATTAATAATGAGGTGAAAAGTAAAGCATTTACTGGTACACCAGCTTTTGAAAATTTAGTAAATGGTTTAAGTATTTTATCATTATTGAGTTTTGATAAAGAATAAAGATTACGAGTGATTGAAAAGAGGGCAGAGTTTAAAGCCGAAGCAGCAGAAGTTAGTACGACAAAGTTTACTAAAGCCGCTGCCCATTTGATTCCAATGAGTTGGAAAATGGTAACAAATGGTGATTTATCAGCCGGAATATCGCGCCATTGGTAGATACTCATAATTGCCAGCAGTGCCCCAACATAAAAGAGGACAATTCGAATTGGGATTTGGTTAATCGCTTTTTTCAAAGTTGGTCTAGGATTATCTGTCTCTGCTGCAGTCATTCCGATGAATTCCATCGAAACAAAAGCAAACATGACCATCTGGAAGCTTTCAAAGAAATTAGAAAGGCCATTTGGGAAGAACTCGAAGCCTTTGGTGATATTAGTTACACTTACAGTATCAGTTCCTGTATGATAATGACTAAAAATGAGGATTATTGCCGTTAAAATCAAACCAATAATCGCCACAATTTTAATCATCCCAAACCAAAATTCGGTTTCTCCAAAAAATTTTGGATTTAAGGTATTCAATAAAGTTAGAAGAACTAATACAAAGACTTCTGTCATCCAAATTGGTAAATCCGGCAACCAAAAATTAATATAAGTCCCAATAGCAATTAGCTCAGCCATAGCTACAAAAACAACAACCAGTAAATAAGACCACTGAATAAAGTAACCAGGTTTTTCACCGAGATAGCGTGAAACAAAATTTAAAAAGGAATGTTGATTGGGATCTTGGTAAAGCATCTCCCCGATAGCTCTTAGGAGAATATACATAAGCGCACCGATTATTAAATAAACAAAAATAATTGATGGGCCAGTGAGGTGAATCGATTTTCCGGCACCGAGGAATAATCCCGTACCAATTGTTCCAGCGATGGCAATAAGTTGAATATGCCTATTTTTTAAACCACGTTGCGAGGGCTTATTTTCTTCATTTTGATTTGTATTCATAATATTATATTATACGCTTTTTCATTTAGTTTTTCAGAAGTCACTCTGTCTAGGAAAAGATGACTCGCTTAGATTTTTTTATAGTGCGAGTAGAGCCCAAAGAAAATTGTCCAGACAATCGCTCCCAAGGCCGGATAAAAGGTATCAGCATTGAAAAACAAAGAAGCAAAGACAATTGTAAAGATAGCTACGATAAAGGGAACGGTAATTTGAGGTTTTGGTGTCAAGAAACCTTTAGGATTGTAATCTTCAGATTTTCGATATTGCCAATAAGTGTAGAGGGTGATAAAGTAAACCACTAAAAATAAATTAGTCGTACAAGAGGCTGCAAAATCGAAAGCATTTTTTATCTGAGGAATAAGAGTCAGGACAGGAGCCAAAAGCGAGAGAGCAGTTGCCATATAAAGGGCATTGATAGGAATTCCCGCCTTAGAAAGTTTTGTAAAAGGAGTTAATCTTCCTTTGTCATGCTGTTGAGCAAGTGAGTACATATTTCGTGTTGCTGAAAATAATGAACTATTAAGCGCTGAAGCAGCAGAAGTCAGGACAACAAAGTTAATGAGCGCCGCTGCCCATTTGATTCCAATAAGTTGAAAAACCATAACAAATGGAGATTTATCAGCCGGAATATAGTGCCAGTTGAAAATAGTCATAATAGCCAAAAGTGCTCCAACATAGAAAAGTAAAATACGCACTGGAATTTGATTAATTGCTTTTGGTAAACTCTTTTTAGGATTAACTGTTTCTGCCGCAGTCATTCCAATAAATTCCATAGAAGTAAAGGCAAACATAACCATTTGTAAGGCACCAACAAAGTTCCAAGCACCGTGTGGGAAGAGTTGAAAGCCATCAAAAATGTTGTTTAGTGAAGCAGAGTCATGAACGGTTTTTCCGCTTAAAACAGTGCTATAGTGAAAATTACCAGCTACTAAAATAATCGCAGTGACAATCATTCCAATGATTGCTGCTACTTTAATCATCGCAAACCAAAATTCAGTTTCACCAAAAAAGCGAGAATTTAAAGTATTAAGTCCAAAAAGAAGAGCTAGCATGACAATTTCAATCAACCAAAGTGGAACCTGAGGAAGCCAAAATTGAATATAAGTTCCGATTGCTGTCAATTCAGAGATACAAACAAAAACAATAACTAACCAATAAGACCACTGAGTGAAGTAACCTGTCCTGACGCCTGAATATTTTGTGACAAAATTTAAAAATGAATGCTGACTAGGGTCGTTGTAAAGCATTTCTCCGATTGTTCTTAAGAAAAAGAACATCGCAATCCCAATAAGAATATAAGCAAAGATAACGCTTGGACCAGTCATTTGAATGGTTTTCCCAGCTCCTAGAAAAAGTCCGGTACCAATCGTTCCAGCAATAGCAATAAGTTGAATATGTCGGTTCTGTAAGCCCCGTTGAGCTTCATGTTTCTCTTGAAGATTTTCCAAAAGTTTTCCTCCCTTAAATTATCAGATAATTCCAATAATGTGTTAATTATTATACCAAATTAATAAATTTGTATCAAGAGTCATATTCTTTTTTGCTAAAAATAATAGTAAAGTGTATCATTTGATATTTATGATATAATAAAAATATGTTAATAATCGACCAAAATCTATTGGAAATAGATAATTTGTTAGAAAAGATAATGGACGAGTTTTTGAAATTTCCAGAAGTTGAAGCTTATCAGAAAGCTAAAGCTGATTTTATGGCAGATGAAAATTTACAAAGTCAGCTTAAAACTTTACAGGATAATTCTGAATATATCGCTTTTCGCCCAGAGCTAAGAGCGCTTCAGCATGAAATAAATTTGGATGAGAAGGTTTATGCTTTTCGTTTGGCAGAAAACGACCTTCAGCAAATTTTGACAACTTTGACTAAGAAAATTACAAATAGTATTTCGGAACAGATTTATGTTGATGAGAATTTACCGTTGAAAGGAGGGCAACATGGACGACATCATGGAAAGCATTGAGAAAAAAGAAATTCGCCCCCTTTTTATAAAGGAGCGAATCGCAGTTTATGTTTATTGCTATTCATATAAAGGAACAAGACAATTAAGTAAATTTGGCGATGTGATTTATACAAGCCAAAAATCAAATTATAGTTTACTCTATATCAATAATGAAAATCTTTCAGATTTATTGAGTAAATTAAAAGATTTGAAATTTGTTAAAAAGGTGCGTGTGGGTCATATTAAAGAACTTGACCAAAACTTTTCTGAAGCTTTTGCTCAAACTAATCTTGCCGTTAAAGAGGAAATTGAGCGCTTGTAAGTAAGGGAATAAAAGTGAGCTCACGTGTCAATAATGTAATTGCTATTGTGTATTATTTGAGTGAGCAGACTTTTTTTGTTAATATAGTAAAAAAGAGAGGAGACTTGGTAGAGTAATACTGCTTCATTAGATGAAGTCTGGAATTTGTAAAAAAGTTGTATTCTATAGATTCCGATTATCACTTCTTCTCAACCATGAAACGATACCCAAAACCAAGGAAGAAAAACTATGTTGGAGACTCATTATTACTTCACTCCCATTTTAGACCATTTAGAACCATTTGATCATAATGATTGGCATTTATATCCGATTGTCACTTTACCTGCGGCTAAGCAACTACGGGATGCAGAAGATTTGCCTAAAAATATTGTTTCGTTAAATGCTTGTTATGACCGTTTGCGAAAAGTATCACTTGATTATCTAACTGTAAATCTTTACGGACGAAAACAAGGAAGAGCTTTTCTCTTATTGTTGCAGGATGTTTTAGAAGAAACGACGATTTTAGATTATACAGTACAAGTTCGTCAACAGATTTTGAAAGAAATCGGCGTGTCTACTCTGAATTTTATGGAGTATCGTTCTTTTGCTAAAAGACATCTCGCTTTAATGTTAAAAGATTTTAGAAAAAATGATTTTCAAGCCTCTCCAGCAAGTCTGATTATGACTAATGAGGAATGTTTGAAAATTGAAGATTGTCCTCATGCCCTCTTACAACAATACTTAGAACAAATTGAAAAAACTGCCTGATGCTTGTCAGACATTTTTTTTATAAAAAAATACTGACAGGATTCTGTCAGTAAAATTTTAAAAATTATTTTCGTAAATGTCTTAAACAGTCTAAAAAACGAACAACTTTGGATTTTGAAAAACGATATTCAACTCGATTTTTATCTAAAAAGTCAAAAAAGTCTTTTTTCCCTTGTTTGCTGTCATCTACTTCAAGCTCAAGCTCATAATCAGTATGCCCTAGATAATCATTCTTGTCTAATGCAGCAAGCCCAATTGGAAGATGTTGCTCATAACGAATCGTCGTCAAACTTCCAATTAAAGTGATTTCCTCAAGATTAATATCTCGTGCAGTTAGTAACTCACAGATTTCACTTAAATCAGTCTCTCCACAGACAATATTTCGCTCGCCAAGGAGTTGTTGAGCCTCTTCAAGACTGAGATCAATATTATATTCAATATTTCCAACTTCTTGAGGAACTTTTAAAGTCATTTCTGCGGACTTATCAAAAGTTCTAATACGCAAAGCCAATTTTTTCTTGCGTAATTTAAAATCTTTTGAATCTAAGTAGTGGTTAGTTTGCCTAACAGGGGTTACGTGAGTAAAGAGTTTTTTGAGCTGGTCATACTCAGCCAGCGACAATAGCGACTTATACTCAATCTCCAAATTCGTACTCATTAATTAATTTTTAAGATTATTTTCTAAAGAAAATATCTTTCCTTTCAGTTGGGTTAAACGATATATTAATTAAAAGTATATCAAAAGGCTGACTATAAGTAAAGTTGCGCCCTAAGTTGAGGAAAGAGAAAAGCTGGCTCAAAGCAGAGAAACAAAGGGAAGTTTTAAAAATGAAGGAGACTAGACAAGGACTGAAAATATGATAGAATTAAGGCTATGGAAAAAGTAGAAGAGAAATATCATTTAAAAGATTTTTGGGATTTTGGTTTGAAACAATTTCGGTCAGCAATTTTTGGAATTACCATTATTCTGTCATTAATTGTGACTACCTTTATCAAAATTCCACATCTTGCACGCTATGACACTTTATTGATTTGTGTCATCGTCATTCAAATGATACTTTTGGTCAGCAAATATGAGCGAGCTTATGATTTAATTCCAATCATGGTCTTCCATGTTTTGGGAATGATTTTAGAAATATTTAAAGTAAAGCATGGGAGTTGGTCCTATCCAGATGCCGGCTTATTTAAAATTATGGATGTTCCCTTATACAGTGCTTTTATGTACTCGGCAATTGGCTCATATATTGTTCGGGCAATAAAAGAGTTTGATTTAGAAGCAATCAATTGGCCACATTGGTTGATGTCCATTGGTATTTCTGTTCTTATTTATCTCAACTTTTTTAGTGGAACCTTTGGCTTTGATTTCAGAAATATCTTTTATCTCTTTATTTTAATGATTTTCTGGAAAACTAAATTTTCTTTTGTATTGCGGACAAAACGTTATCAAATGCCGGCAATTTTGAGTTTCTTTTTAATCGGTCTCTTTATTTATTTTGCAGAGAATATTGGTTCTTATTTTAGTGCTTGGACTTATTCTTATCAGTTAAAAGCTTGGCAATTTGTTGATTTAGGTAAAATCTCTTCATGGACTTTATTGATCATCGTTTCAATCATTATTGTTATTGAACTACAGAGATATTTTTCAAAAAAGATAAAAATAAAAAATATAATTAAGAACTAAAAAGGGCAAAATGATTGCTCTTTTTTTATTGAAATTTAAAGCATTTAAGTAGCAATAATGTGAATAAAGCAAACTTATGTTAAAATATTAGATGTGATTCTAATAAATATAGAAGTCAGAAATCGTTTAAGATTTAAATACTCAAAAAAGGAGTATGCGAGAGCAATTGCTTTTGCAAAGTGAAAAAAATGTTTAATTGGGAAGAATTCTTGGACCCTTACGTCCAAACAGTTGGCGAGTTAAAAATAAAATTTCGGGGCGTTCGTAAGCAATATTTGAAGAAAGGACTTTATTCTCCGATTGAATTTGTTACAGGGCGCGTGAAACGTCGAGAATCAATCAGAAATAAGGCCAAACTTCGTGGTTACACACGAGAAAATTTAGCTGAAATGGAAGATATTGCTGGTGTTCGAGTGATGGTCCAATTTGTTGATGATGTTTGGGATGTGTTAGAGCTTTTACGTAAACGCAAAGATTTTAAAATTATTGAAGAACGTGATTATATTAATAACCAAAAAGCTTCTGGTTACCGTTCTTATCATGTCATCATTGAGTATCCAATTGATACAATTGATGGTTTCCAAATTGTCAATGCTGAAATTCAAATTAGAACTTTAGCCATGAATTTTTGGGCAACGATTGAACATTCCCTTAATTATAAATACGGGGGCTTAATTCCTGAGGATGTCAAGGCAAGATTGACTAATGCAGCGCGTGAAGCTGCTCAACTTGATTTGGAAATGGGTGAAATCCGTGAGGATATTCAAGAAGCACAGTTGCTTTTTGATAGTCCTCAGCAAAAACAAGACTTTAAAAAAGAAAATGGTGAAGAAAATGAACTTTGGTAAAAAAGTCTGGCTTATTGGAAATTCGAGTGAAAAATCCAAAAAAACGCTCAATAAATTGAGCAAGATTTTGAAAGCTGAACATTTCGTTTTTGATGATATTAATCCTGAAATTGTGATTTCAGTTGGAGGAGATGGGACGCTTCTACGAGCAATGCATATGTACGAATATCAGCTAGATCGTGTGCGATTTTTAGGTGTTCATACGGGACATTTGGGCTTTTATACTGATTTTACTGACGAAGATTTGTTTGAAGTCGTAGAGGCTCTTTATGATGAAAATCCAGCTCAAGCGATTCACTATCCACTCATTCGTGTTCAAGTTAGTTTTACTGACGGATATCAAATTGTACGGCACGTTCTCAATGAAGCAACGATTCGACGTGCAAGTAAAACGATGGTTGGTGATGTTAGAATTTCTGATTATCTTTTTGAACGTTTTCGTGGGGACGGCTTGTCAATTTCAACTCCAACAGGTTCAACGGCTTACAATAAATCAATTGGAGGAGCCGTTGTTCATCCGCGGGTAAAAGCAATGCAAGTTGCTGAAATTGCAAGTTTGAACAATGTCGTTTATCGAACATTAGGTTCACCAATGATTGTAGCTGAGAAAGATACAATTACCGTTTGTCCTGCGCCAGAGGATGATTATAGTTTAACTTTTGATCAGTTGACTTTTGAATACAAAAATATCAAATCAATTGAGTTTTCATTGGATGGAACAACGATTTCTTTTGCAAATTGCGCTCATACACCATTTTGGGAACGGGTCAGTAAGTCCTTTATTGGGGAGGTTGAGTAATGCAGTTTGCTTTTAGAAACGAGATTGAAGGAAGCATGGTTAAGTCAATGCTAAGCCGTCACGGTATTTCTAGGAGATTACTGACAAAAGTGAAATTTGATGGAGGGAAAATAACAGTTAATGGTCAGGAAAAAAATGCCATTTATCGCCTGGAAAAGGATGATTTGGTGACGGTCACAGTCCCAGATGAGCCAGATAATGAAAAGTTAATTCCCGATGATTTTCCACTCAATGTCCTATTTGAAGATGACCACTATTTAGTTGTTGAAAAGCCAGCAGGCAAGCCATCAATTACAGGGTCCTTGCATCCGACTGGTGCCATGTCAAATGCTGTCAAAGGATATATTAGTCAAAAAAATTATGCTAATCAAACGGTACATATTATCACTAGACTAGACCGTGATACCAGTGGAATCATGTTTTTAGCTAAACATCGTTATGCACATGCTTTAATGAATCAACATAAATTTCGCGACACGATGGAAAAACGCTATTTTGCCATTGTAAATGACCAAGATTTGCCAGATTCTGGTCGAATTGATTTACCAATTGGACGTCGTGATGATTCGATTATTCAAAGGCAAGTTCGCTTTGATGAAAAAGCAAAAGATGCACTGACTTCTTACGTTGTTGCTGAGCGGAAAAATGATTTAGCCCTTCTTGATATTATTTTGCATACAGGCAGAACTCACCAAATTCGTGTTCATTTTTCTCATTTGGGTTATCCTTTAATTGGTGATGATTTATACGGTGGAAATCATGATTTGATTTCACGTCAAGCCCTTCACTGTCATCATTTACAGTTCTTAAATCCTTTTACTGACGAAATGGTTCATGTTGAATTAGACATGCCAGAAGATATGAAAAACTTATTGAAATAAAAAAAGTTACTGACAGATTTTCTGTCAGTAACTTTTTATTTATTAAAATTTCCAGTTTTTAAGAATTTTAACAGATTTAATTTTTACAGGGTCAACAGGAGATGAAGCTTCGCCAGAACCACTTGATGTAACCTCGGCTTTAGCGATTTTATCAACGACATCCATTCCTGAGATAACTTGACCAAAGACAGTGTAACTTCCGTCTAAACTTGGATAGCCCCCTTTTTTATAAGCATCAATTATTTTTTGAGGATATTTAGTCTTGTCTTGAATTTGACTGGTCATATCTTGGGAATTTTGCACAATGAAAAATTGTGAACTGCTAGAGCTTGCTTGGCCAGTATTTGCTAAAGCAAGTGCGCCGCGGATATTGTACAGTTGATTAGAAATTTCAGTATCAAATGTTTTCCCACCAAAAATTGAAGCAGTACCAGTTCCTTGATTAGAAGGGTCACCAGATTGAATCATGAAATCTTTGATGACACGGAAGAATTCATTGTTTTTGTAGTAACCATTTTTGGCAAGAACAAGGAAATTTTGAACCGCATTAGGGGCCAATTTAGGGAAAAGTTTAATATTGATATTTCCAGCAGTCGTTTTAATTTCGACCTCAGCTTCATCCTCAGCAACAGTTGTAGAAAGTTGTGGCAAAGTCAAATCATTAAGGGCAGTTGTAGAATTTTTTACTGCATCATGTAATTTATAATTTGTTGGATAATCAACTTTTTGGCTTGAAGAAGTGCTTGTACTACTTGCTGTATTATCAGTTGTTTTTGGACGATTTGCAAAGAAAACAAGGAGTCCAACGACAATAACTAAGACAATCCCAAAGATTGTAAAAAGAATTGTATTATTTTTTTTATTCGTATTCATAGGAATATTTTAACATAAAAATGAGTAATTATAAATTTTTATCAAATTAATTCTTGCAATTTCTAAAAAAAAGGTATAGAATATAGAAAAATCACGAAAGGAGAATCACGAAATGAATAACTTCTCATTACGCCATCATCATTTGCATAGATAAGAGTTGTGTCATACAGTAGGTATAGATACAGCTTTAGAGTACGCTCAAGTATCTATGCCGGTGATTCTCAAGAGACCGGTTGTAAAGACAACTGGTCTTTTTATTTGTTCGTGCTCTGGTTTGTAGAAAAAAAACAAGAGATTAGAAAGCAAAGATTATGGAAAATCAAAATCAGGTCAAGCGCAACCTTAAACAGCGCCACATCACCATGATTGCATTGGGTGGTACAATTGGAACAGGTTTATTTTTAACCTCAGGAGCAACAATTAGTCAAGCAGGTCCCTGGGGCGCAGTTCTTGCTTATTGTTTTATTGGTATTATGGTTTACTTCGTAATGACTTCTCTGGGTGAGATGGCGACATATTTGCCCACTTCAGGTTCATTCTCCGATTATGGCGGTCGTTATGTTGACCCTGCTTTTGGCTTTGCATTAGGGTGGAACTATTGGCTCAATGGAGCGATTACCATTGCCGTGGATTTAACGACAGCAGGATTGATTACGCAGTTTTGGTTCCCGCACCTTCCGTCTTGGATATTTTCAGGAATTGCGACGGTCTTAATTTTTATTATTAATGTTATGGCGGTTGGAGCATTCGGGGAAACAGAATATTGGTTATCAACGATTAAAGTGATTACGATTGTCCTCTTTTTAGCTATTGGTTTACTTACCATTTTTGGAGTTTTGGGACAAGGAAATGTTGATGTCGTTGCCAATTTAAGTGCTGGCAATCATGGCTTTGTTGGTGGAATTTCAGGATTTGTTGGAGTTTTACTTATTGCCGGATTCTCTTTTCAAGGAACTGAGCTTTTAGGGATTACCGCAGGTGAATCTGAAGACCCAGGTAAGTCAATTCCTAAAGCAATGAACTCTATTTTCTGGCGTATCTTACTCTTTTACATCTTTTCAATCATTGTGATTGCTGCAATTATCAATTTTAAAGACCCTCGCTTGTTAAATCCAAATTCGACAGCTGTCATGAGTCCATTTACTATTGTCTTTAAAAATATTGGCTTTGCAGTTGCAGCTTCAGTTATGAATGCGGTCATTCTTACTTCGGTAATTTCATCAGCAAATTCAGTAATGTATGCTTCAACACGTATTCTTTATTCATTGGGACAAGAAAAAGGCGCACCAAAATTCTTTGGACGAACAGCAAAAAATGGAATTCCTTTTTATGCCCTATTAGCCACAACAATTATTTGTTTTATTGCTTTCTTAACTGGAATATTTGGAACACAAATTTATCTTTTCTTAGTTGATTTATCATCACTAACAGGATTTCTTGCTTGGCTTGGAATTTCTATCAGTCATATCCGTTTTAGAAGAGCCTATGTTGCTCAAGGGAAAAAATTGGAAGATCTTCCTTACAAAGCTAAATGGTTCCCGTTTGGTCCAATTGTTGCGCTCTTGATGACTGCGGCAATTGCCATTAATCTTGACCCAGCCATGCTCTTTAGTGAGCACTGGGGTGAAGGCTTAGCTTTATACGCTGCAATTCCTATTTTCATTATTCTTTATTTTGGTTATAAATGGAAGTATAATACAAAAATTATTCCACTTGAAGAAGTAGATTTGAGTCGAGAAAAATAATATCTGAATCACAATTCGTATAGAGTTGTGGTTTTTTATTTATAATATAAAGAGAAGTAATGACATTTTTTAAGAGTTACTTACCCAAAATTACCAAGTGAAAGAGGAAATGGGATGAAGTTTATCGCCATTGTTGGGACCAATGCTAGTTTTTCTTATAATCGAAAACTCCTTTGGTACATGAAAAAGCATTTTACAAAAGAAGCACAAATTGAAATAGTAGAAATTACAGACCTGCCACTATTTTCTGAGGATATCAGAGAAATTCCTGAAGGCGTTCAGAAAATTGCAGAGGCAATAGGAGAAGCGGATGGTTTGATTTTTTCAACGCCTGAATATGATCATGCGATTACTGCTGCTTTGAAATCGTTGATAGAATGGCTGTCATGGATGAAACCTCAGCCATTGAACGGTCTACCGGTTATGATTGTTGGGGTTTCTCTGGGAAATATGGGAACTGTTTTTGCCCAAGAAAACCTTCGACAAATTTTGAGTTCACCGGGTCTGGATGCTTTTGTTTTACCTTCCAATCAATTTCTTTTAGGACGAGCAGCTGAAGCATTTAATCAACAAGATGAATTGATAGATGAACGGACAATTAGCTGGTTGGAGCATTGTTTTAACAATTTTATGATTTACAGTAAAACATTAAAACCGATGAGATTTCCTTCGCCAAAAAAAGAGAATAATAAAGAAATAATTGAGAGTGAGGAAAGTAAAAACTCTACAGAAACCGAGGAAGTTTGGTGGACTAAAGAAACGAATCAAGGATTGCCAGTTCTTTCCGATGCAGATACAGGAGCTTCTGAGTATGAAGAAGTGATTGAACCTGAAAATTCGGCTTATCTACAATTTTTGGAAGAGGGAGAAACTTGGGAGTTTGATGATATTGGAGAATTAAGAGGAAAATCGGAAGAAGAAGACTGATGAAAATTTTAGAAAAAAAGTCAACCTTGAAAATTTCCAAAACTTATCGAGCTTTAGGGACAGTCATTAGCTTAACAATTTATGGTCATCAAGACGAGGAGTTATTAGATAAAACTTATCAATTAATCAAGTATTATGAGCAGCTTTTTACGGTAAATCGTGACCAATCAGAATTGATGGCTGTCAATCATAAAGCAGGAATAGAGCCTGTTCAAGTATCAGGAGCAGTTTATGGCTTAACAAAAATAGCGCTTGAAAAAAGCAAGGAAGCATTTGGTTTTAATGCAGCAATTGGTCCTCTCGTTAAACTTTGGCATATTGGCTTTTCAGACGCTAAATTGCCAACTCAAGCAGAAATAGATGAAAAGTTAAAAATAATTAATCCAGATAGGATTATTCTAAGGGATGATGAATTTTCAATTTTTTTGCCAGAAAAAGGGATGGAAATTGACTTAGGAGCGATAGCAAAAGGTTATATTGCCGACCGGATTAAAGATTTTTGGCATGCTTACGGTATCTCTTCCGGCATCATTAATCTAGGAGGAAATCTTCTATTGGTGGGAGAAGCTCCGCATCAGACAGATAAAAAATGGCGCATAGGCATTAAAAATCCATTAACTAATGATAAAAAACCTGTGCTACAGCTTTTGTCTGGTGAAGGTTCTGTTGTGACTTCGGGAATTTCTGAGCGTTACTTGAAAGTGAATGATAAGATTTACCATCATATTATTGACTCCAAAACAGGTTATCCACACCATAATCAGCTGGCCAGTGTTACTGTTTTATCCAAAAAATCAATTGATGGTGAAATTGAAACGACCCGATTATTTTTTGCTGACGGTCCAATTGAAAATTGGCTGACAGAAAATCCAGAAGTTTATGGCGCTATTTTTATTAGTAAAGATAAGAAAATAAAAGCCGTTGGAATTCCCCAAAGTCAGATTTATGTTGCTGACCAAAGTTTTGAATTTGAATAAGTTAAAATTTAAGTATAGATAATTTCTGTCAGTACTTTTTCCAATAAAAATTTACTGACAGAAATAAAAAAACCGCCAAAAGCGGTTTTTATTTTTTATTTCATAGTTGGGAAAAGCAAAACGTCACGGATTGAAGTTGTGCCAGTAAAGAGCATCACTAAGCGGTCAATCCCGATACCGAGTCCACCTGTTGGTGGCATACCGTGTTCGAGTGCTTCAACGTAATCGTAATCGACACCAGTTGCTTCATCATCCCCAAGTTCTTTAGCTTTAGCTTGAGCTTCAAAACGTTCCAATTGGTCAATTGGGTCATTCAATTCGCTGAAAGCATTGGCGTATTCTTTACCATTGATGAAAAGTTCAAAACGGTCAGTAAAACGTGGGTCTTTTTCATTCATTTTAGCAAGTGGTGAAATTTCTTTTGGATGACCAAAAACGAAAGTAGGTTGAATCAAAGTTTCTTCAACATATTTTTCAAAGAATTCGTTAATGATATGACCAACAGAAGTGAAATGTTTTTCAACATGAATATCATGTTCTTTTGCAAGAGCTGTTGCTTCTTCAAAAGTCATCTCAGGCCAGAAATCAACTCCAGAAACTTCCTTGATGGCATCAACCATGTGAACACGTTTGAATTTTCCACCAACATTAATTTCTTTACCATCGTATTCAAGAACATCTTGACCAACCACTGTTTTAGCAACATGTTGGAAGATTCCTTCTGTCAAATCCATGATATCTTCAAAATCAGCATAAGCTTCATAAGATTCCATTGTTGTGAATTCTGGATTATGAGTCATATCCATTCCTTCGTTACGGAAGACACGACCAAGTTCATAAACTTTTTCCATTCCACCAACAATCAAACGTTTCAAGTGTAATTCAGTTGCAATACGAAGCGCCATATCAATATCAAGACTGTTATGATGTGTGTAGAATGGACGAGCAGCAGCACCACCGGCTTCATTGTTAAGTACTGGAGTTTCAACTTCAAGATATCCACGACCATCCATATAACGACGGATTTCACTGATAATTTTAGAACGAGTGACAAAACGATTGAAACTTTCTTTATTTGAAATCAAATCCAAATAACGTTTACGATAACGTGTTTCAGTGTCAGTCAAACCATGGAATTTTTCAGGCAAAGGACGAAGCGCTTTTGAGAGGAAAGTCAATTTTTTTGCTTTAATTGACAATTCACCCATGTCAGTTTTCATGATTTCGCCTTCAACACCAAGGAAATCTCCGAGGTCAGCTTTTTTGAAAATTTCATAATTTTCTTCGCCGACTTCATCTTTACGAACATAAAGTTGAATTTGGCCTTCGCGGTCTTGAAGATGGGCGAAACCGACTTTACCTTTACCACGTTTAGTCATCAAACGACCAGCGACAATTCCTGAAAGTGCAAGTTCATGCAATTCTTCTTTCGTCTTTTCGTCATAAGCTTCGTGTAGTTCTTGTGAGTTGTGCGTACGTGTAAATTTATGTCCAAATGGGTCAATTCCCGCTTCGCGCAGGTTTTCCATTTTTTCACGGCGGACTTTCATTTGGTCATTAAGTTCTTCGATTTCAGCCAAAATAGTACTCCTTGTAATTTTTTATTCTCTCTATTTTAACATATTTTCAAAAAATTAACAGAAATTTTTTTGTCAGTAAACGCTTTAAGCATGGGCTTGAGAAGATTTTTTTACTGTCAGTAAAAAATGCTGATAAAATGACTGACAGAAATTTAGAAAATGATGAATGACCTTAAAGAATTTCTGTCAGTAAATTTTTTAAAACTCACTTAAATTTTTGATTTTTTTAATCACAGTTTTGAGCAATTTGTCTTGTTCAGACAAAAAAGAAAGACCATAAAAAATGCGTTGATAACGTTCGCCAAGACCTTGAAAAGCAATATTTTCATTAATAAATCGTTTTGAAATCAATGACAGGCCAATGCCAGCCTTAAGTTGACTGACAATCATATCATTGTTATTGACGCTGACCAAATTCTTTGGATTAAGATTATTTTCTTTAAGATAATTATGTGTATAATGAGCCACACCAGACCCTGCTTCGCGAATAAAAAAGATGTCACTTTCTGGATTGCCAGCAAGAACGAGTTCATCTTTAAAAAGTGGGAAAGTTTCGATGGTTTCATCCATCATCGGTTTTTCAATAATTCCAAAATGAATTTCATGATTACGAATTAAATCAAAAACCTCTTGAGAATCAAGCATCATTAATTCAATGTTAAGTTGTTCAAGTTCAGGAATTAAATTTTTAAAAATCAAAGGTAAAACAGTAGTTGCTGAACTATGGGAAGCAGCAATTTTAAAAGGTTTACGACTAGGTGTCTGATTTTTTAGGGAAAATTGTAATTCATTCCAATCATGGAGCGTTTTTAAAGCTTTAGGATAAAGAAGATGGGCACTTTCTGTGGGAATTACTTCTTGGTGTTGCCCTCTTGAAAAAAGGTGAACTTTTAGTTCTTCCTCCAATTTTTTAATTCTAACAGTTGCGGTTGGCTGTGAAATAAAACATTGATTAGCAGCTCTGGTAAAGCTTTTGGTTTCAAACACAGCAATAAAAGTTTCGAGTAAAGCGAACATAAATCTTCCTTTAATTAATAAAAGTAATTTTAAAAATGATAATAATTTATTTTACAAAATAAAGGAGATTGTGTAAACTAATTGATGCTAGACAATTAAAAAAGGAAAAAGTAGAAAAATGTTAAAAATAAAAAATTATATTAAAAATGATAGACAGGCCATAATGAGTATTTTGCCAGGATTTCTGCTCTCCTTTGCCATTGCTATAGTAAGTTATTTACTCAATCGTTTCATCTTCCATAGTTTAGGTTCAGCAACCATTGCAATATTATTAGGAATTATTTTAGGTAATTTGTACTTCAAACAAGTCACTTTGTTTGCAGGAACAGCTTGGTCAGAAAAAAAACTTCTGGAATTTTCAGTGATGTTTTTAGGGGCCACAGTCACTTTCCAAACCATTGGTAAGTTAGGATTCTCCGGAGTAGGATTTATACTAATACAAATGATTTCAACAATTATTTTTGTTTTGTTTATGGGCAAAAAACTAGGATTTTCTGCTAATGTTTCTGCCCTAATGGCTTCTGGGAATGCAGTTTGTGGTTCATCAGCAATTGCCGCAGTTGAACCAGTTATTGGAGCTGAAACCAGTGAGAAAAGAACATCGATTGCGATGGTCAATCTTATGGGAACTATTTTAATGCTAAGTCTTCCAATTTTAGGAACTTGGATATTCGGTAATAATGATTTATTAAGGGGGGCACTGATTGGTGGAACAGAACAATCTGTTGGTCAAGTCGTTGCTTCAGCAACAATGGTAAATCCAAACACAACAACCTTAGCCACTCTATTTAAAATTATGCGAATTATCATGCTCGTTTTTGTTGTTTTATATTTTGGTTTCAGAAGTAAAAAACAAAAAAGAAATGAACAAGGACCTACTCAAATAAAAATTAAAAGAAATTCTTTTTTACCATGGTATGTTCTTGGTTTCTTAGTGCTTTGTACTTTAGATACATTGATTCATTTTGTGCCGGAAGTTTCAGCTACCGCAAAATTTCTATCCGGTTGGTGTGAAACCATTGCCTTAGCTGCTATTGGTTTACGATTAAATTTGGTTGAATTTATAAAAGCAGGAAAAAAATTACTGATTTATGGTTTATCTACTTTAGTCTTTCAAGTAGTTCTTGCACTTATTTTAATAAGTCTTTTAATCAAATAATTAGAATAAAAAACGATAATAAAGTCACTAAACCAGAGATTTAGTGACTTTTTTGTGCTAATTATTATCAGTTAAATTTTTGAACCTAGTAAAAAATTATTAATCAATCGGACTCATTAATGTTAAACCAGATTAATCCCCAAAGTGAAGCAATGACTAAAAAGAGTAGAGCAAGCATTTTATTTTCCTTTATGTTTGTAAGGTTTGGATAGATTACTTAATAGATTTTATTACCTCTTTAAGTTGACTGACAGATTTTTCAAATTGTTTCTTTTCATAAGCATCAATATTTAGTTCAATGACTTCTCTAACACCATTTTGATTTACAATAGATGGAACACCGGTAAAGACACCTTCTTGACCATATTCACCACGTAAATAGGCAGAAACTGGTAGAATTGCTTGTTCATTATTTAAGATGGCTTTGACAATTCTAGCTGTACTCATTCCAATGCCGTAATAAGTAGCCTGTTTTTTATCAATAATCTCATAGGCAGCATTTTTTACCTTATTTGACAAATTAGACAAATCTTCAACCCCTATTTTTTTATTTTTAACAATAAATTCAAGAATAGGTTTTCCACCTACCGTAGTGTGTGACCAAACCGCAACTTCAGAATCGCCATGTTCGCCAATAATATATCCATGAACACTCCGTGGATCAATTTCTAGCTTTGTGGCCAACTCTTTTCTAAAACGAGTAGTATCCAAGGTTGTACCAGTTCCGACAATTCGAGATTGATCAAGACCAGAAGTTTCCCAAGCGACATAGGTAAGAATATCCACAGGGTTTGAAGCAATTACAAAAATACCATCAAAACCTGAATCCATAACCTGAGTCACGATTGAGCGCATAATTTTAGCATTTGTATTAACCAAATCTAAACGTGATTGACCTGGTTTTTGATTCACACCAGCCGTAACGACCACAATATCAGCATTTTTACAATCCTTGTAATCTCCAGCTCTCACAATAACATTTTCTTGCCCCCAAGAAACGCCATCTAATAAATCTAAGGCTTCACCCTCAGCTTTATCCTGATTAACATCTATCAAAACCAACTCATTAACAAGTCCTTGATTAATCATTGAATAAGCAATACTTGTTCCAACAAAACCTGTTCCTATAACGACTACTTTTCTGCTTGTAATTTTCATTTTTAGCTCCTTTTCAATTTTTATATATATTTTTATAAAGCCTATCTGTTAAAAAGCCAAAGATAACTAATCATAGTACATAAAATTAAAATGATAGAAATTACAAAACTAATGATGATAAAAGCCAATTTTATCTCCTCCTTCAACGCCTTTTTCTGATGTCTTTTATAAAATCTATAATTATTCTATCCCTATTTTTGTAATGTGTAAAATGAATTTATTTTATCGTTATTATTAATAAAAATAATAAAAAACACAAGCAGTTTGCTCATGTTTTTCTATTTTTATTAATTCTAATGAATTTCGGTTTCTTTTTTTATTTTACTAATTAATTTTTGAATCACAGGGTCTTTTTCTTCATCAAAAGAAACTCCTAGAAACTCTCTATGATAATTACCCCCAAGCTCTTGATAAGGGATATCATCAGTTAAAAATGATTTAGAAATCAAAGAAGAACCTAAGCCTGCTTTGATATGGGAAATAATCATCTCATTGCTATTCATACGAACAATATTTCTTTGAGCAGAAGGAGCGGATTTGAGATATCTTTTGATATAATATCCAATTCCTGAACCAGATTCTCTGGTAAAGAATGTTTCTGAATCCGTATTTCCGGCAAGTACTAATTCATCTAAAAATAAAGGAAATGTTTCGGTTTGATCGCTAATGAGTAATCGCTCAATGATTCCAAAATGTAAATCATGATTTGCAACTAATTCAAATACTTTTTCTGAGTCATACATATTAATTTCTACATCTAAATGTTCCAACTCGTCTTCAAATACTTTAAAGATTCTTGGCATAATACTTAGAGCAGCACTGTGTGAAACCCCAATTTTGAAAGGATGTTTTGCAAGAGATTTTTTTTGTACCTCTGCTTGGTCTTCCTCCCATTTTTTTAGATAGGCAATAGCCTTGGGATAGAATAATATGGCGGCTTCAGTCGGAATGATTTCTTGGTGTTTTCCTCTTAAAAATAATGTTGATTTTAACTCTTCTTCGAGTTTCTTGATTCTCACGGTTACAGTGGGTTGGGAAATAAATAAATATTTTCCAGCTAAGGTAAAACTTTTAGTTTCATAAACGACGATAAAGGTCTCAAATAATGAAAACATGTGATTTTCTCCCTAAAATACAAAAATAACAAATTATTTTTTTTAATTTATATGATTATAATAATTTATTTTACAAATTAAATCAACTATTATATATTATTAATAGAATCAATTATTTAAGACGAATTAATAAAAAATATAGAAAGAGAAGTTTATGATGTATTCAAAATTCATATCATTTTTAAAACAAATTCCCCTCCCGATATGTGGCTTAATTTTGGGTTTAATATCCTTAGGGAATCTCCTTTACAGTAAAGGTTACCCTATTTTAGGAAATTTTTACGATATGTTAGGTTTATTCCTGATGTTTTTAATTTTGCTCAAGATAGTACTGGCAATGAAACATACAATTTCGACTTTGAATGACCCAATTGTAGCCTCTGTTTCACCAACTTTTACGATGTCTTTAATGGTACTAAGCGTATTTTTAAAACGTTTGTCCGGCTTTAGTCCTCTTGCGAATGTTATTTGGTGGACTGCTTTAATTTTGCATCTTATCTTAATGATGTATTTTATTTATCTTCATGTGCTACCAAAAGAATTAAAAATACATGATGTTTATCCAAGCTGGTTTATTACTTTTGTAGGCATTGGGGTAATATCGGCAACATCACCAGATTTCGGTCTTGAAGTGGGTAAAGTTGTGGTTTGGATAACATTACTCTTTTACTTTATTCTTCTTCCTATTGTTATGCATAGAGTTTTCATTTTACGAAAAATGCACAAATCTTTACTTCCTTTGATTACAATTATCACAGCACCAGGTTCACTTGGTTTAGTAGGATACCTCACTGTTGTAGAAGCAAAATCTAAAATATTCGTTATCTTTTTATTTATTTTATCGCAAGCTATCTATTTTATAACTTTAGGCTTGCTGACAAAACTTTTGAGAAGTGCCTTTTATCCTAGTTATGCTGCCTTTACATTTCCTCTCGTTATTTCTGCAACTGCGGTAAATTTAACAAGTAAACTCAGCGTTTTTCAGTTCCTGAATTTAGAATTATTAGCGAATATGGAAATCCTTATAGCAATTGCAATCGTTACTTATGTGCTCATCAGATACTGTATTTTTTTAGGATCAAAATTAATTCAGATTATGTCTGAAAAATATTCCCCTGAAAGTATATAAAAATAAATCATTGATAAAAATTACCACTAGGTCAATAATCTAGTGGCTTTTTATTTTGCTTTTAAAATGGAGTATATTAAGCTCAATAGAGCCTTAGAAAATGAGACAATAATTTTAAAAAAGCCTATAAAAAAAAGGACACATTGTGTTATAATTAGAACGCTGCGTGCTTTTTTTCTTTAAATAAAGAAGATTTGACTGGTTTTTTGACTTAAATCATTCATTTTTAATGATTAAAAGTATGCAAAAGAATATAGGAGAATAAAAATGACTGTATTATATGATGAAATCATGGTTCGTTATGGTGAACTTTCAACCAAAGGAAAAAATCGTGGTTACTTTATCAATCGTTTGGCAAAAAATATCCGCGAAGTCCTTGCAGATATGCCTGAATTAAGAATTACAGCAGTAAGAGATAGAGCACACATTGAACTTAATGGAGCAGATTATGCTGAAGTTTCAAATCGTTTAACAAAAGTTTTTGGAATCCAAAATTTTTCACCTTCAATCAAAGTCGAAAAATCAATGCCCATTATCAAAGAAGAAGTTGTGGCACTTTTTAAGGAGATTTATAGCGAAGGGCAGACTTTTAAAATTGCTACCAGACGAGCTGACCATAACTTTGAATTAGATTCAACAGAATTAAATATTGCTTTAGGAGATGTTGTTTTTGATAATTTCTCTTACGCAAAAGTACAAATGAAAAAGCCTGATATCACATTGCGCGTTGAAATCAGACAAGATGCGACTTATCTTAGTTTTGAAGATATAAAAGGTGCTGGAGGAATGCCAGTCGGAACAGCAGGACGTGGACATCTAATGCTCTCAGGTGGAATTGATTCGCCAGTTGCAGGTTATTTAGCGTTGAAACGCGGAGTTGAGATTGAGGCTGTTCACTTTGCTAGCCCTCCTTACACTTCACCAGGAGCTTTGAAGAAAGCCAAAGACTTAGCGGCTAAATTAACCGTTTTTGGAGGTTCAATTACCTTTATTGAAGTACCATTTACCGAGATTCAAGAAGAAATAAAAGCCAAGGCTCCACAAGCATATTTGATGACAATTACACGCCGTTTTATGATGCGCGTGGTTGATCGGGTTCGTGAAGAACGTGGTGGAAAAGTGATTATTAATGGAGAATCTTTGGGACAAGTTGCTAGCCAAACGCTTGGCTCAATGTCTGCCATTAATGAAGTAACTAATACTCCAGTTATTCGACCAGTAGTAACAATGGATAAAAATGAAATTATTGAAATAGCTGAAAAAATCGATACTTTTAATTTATCAATTCTACCATTTGAAGATTGTTGTACTGTCTTTGCACCACCTTCTCCAAAAACAAATCCAAAACTTGAAAATTGTATTCAATATGAAAAGAGAATGGATGTTGAGGGGATGGTTGACCGTGCGGTCAAAGGAATTATGCTCACAACAATTACTGGTGAAAACTGGGACCAAACTGAAGAAGAAGAGTTTGCTGATTTCTTATAATAAAAAATGCTACTTATAATATTATGAGTAGCATTTTCATTTGATTAGGAAACTACGATTGATAGTCTAAACTTGACAAAGATTGGAAACAAGGATATAATTACCAACGTTATTTATAAACTTAGAAAAAATTAATTGAGTTCATCAGTATAACAAGACTTATTAGGAATTTTATTTAAAGAAGATGATACTCAATTTATAGGAAAGGATTTTATGTCAGACAGAATAAAGGCTTTAATTGCCTTAGGGATATTTACATTTATGTCAACATTGGATGGTTCAATTGTTAATATTGCTCTACCAACAATGTCAAAGGAGCTTCATGTCTCTACTTCTCAAATCACTTGGGTGGTGACAATCTATTTAATTGTAATTTCAGCGATTGTACTGATTTTTGGCCGTTTAGGCGATTTAATAGGTAAATCACGAATTGCCCGCATTGGTTGGGGAATTTTTATTTTAGGCTCGGCACTTGCTGGGTTAAATTTTGGTTGGGGCTTAGGTTTTCTTCTTTTTGCACGGGTGATTCAGGCTATTGGGGCGTCAATGTTTATGGCAACCGGTTTTGGAATTATTTCAGAAATTTTCCCACCTGAAAGTCGAGCAAGAGCACTTTCCATTTCAGCGATGTTTGTATCGGTTGGCTCAATCGCTGGACCTGCCCTTGGAGGACTGATTTTACAGGTCGCTTCATGGAATTATATCTTTTGGATAAATGTCCCTATCGGAATTTTAGCATGGATTTTTGGAAATCATGCTTTGCCAAAAGAAAAAACCAGTGGAAAATGGTCGGATATTGATTTTAAAGGTGGAACATTAATGACTTCTGTTATTGTTTTACTTTTCTTAGCTCTTAATTTTGGACAAGCTTTGGGTTGGACCAATCCATTAATTATTATTGGTGCATTGCTTGGCTTTATTCTCTTTGGAATATTTATTTTAACAGAGAAAAAGGTCGCTCAGCCTTTGCTTGATTTAGGAATTTTTAAATCAAAATTATTTTCAATGAGTATTATTATGGCTCTCTTTAATTTTACAGTAGCGATGTTCTCAAGTATTTTGTTACCATTCTACTTACAAGATTTTAGAAATTATGGGCCAGGCTTGGCAGGGATGATTATGATGGCTTATCCTGTTGCTATGCTGATTGCTAGCCCTTTAGCAGGTTCGGCAGCAGATAAAATGGATAAAGAAATTGTTACTTTTGTAGGAATTTCAGGGATTGTTTTGTCACAGCTCGGCTATTTACTGATAAATCCGCATTCTGCTCCATGGCTAGTTGTTGTTATTCTTTTGATTCAAGGAATGTCTATGGGGATTTTCCAAAGTCCGAACAATGCTTTGATTATGGAAACTGTTGATCGTAAGTATTTAGGAATTGCTGGGTCAGTTAATTCTCTTGCCCGTAATATGGCCTTTGTTTTAGGGACGTCTTTAGCAACATTGATTTTATTCACAGCGATGTCTAATCAGTTGGGTTATAAGGTAACAACTTATTTGCACAATCAACCAGATGTATTTTTACACGGTTTCCACGTGGCCTTCTATTTTTCAACATTTCTTGTTTTAGTGACTTGGGTTCTTGGCTTATTCCGTTTGTTGGGACGTAAAAAGTAAAATAAAAACAATCTAAATGATTGTTTTTTTTTACTGACAGAATTTCTGTCAGTAAAATGTTTACATGTGTAAATTTTCACGTACTAAATATATTGATAATTTAGAAAAGTTTGCTATAATAATTTTTATAATACAAAAATAATTTCTATAAAGGAACAAAATATGTCTAAACTTCTTGTTGTAAAAGGTCACCCACTTACTGCTGATTATTCACTTTCACTCAAAGGTCTTGATGCGTTCGTCAAAGCCTATAAAGCTGCTCATCCAGAAAATGAAATTGAAGAACTAGATGTTTTCAGTGCTGATATTCCAACTTTGAATACTGAATTGGTCAGTGCAATGTTCGCAGGTGAAAATGCTGAACTTACAGCTTCACAAAAAGATAAATTGGCTCGTTTTGCTGGTTTTACAGAACAATTTTTGTCAGCTGATAAAGTAGTCATTGCTAATCCAATGTATAACTTGATGATTCCTGCTGAACTTAAATCTTGGGTTGATACAGTCAATGTTGCCGGTAAAACATTCAAATATACAGCCGAAGGTCCTGTTGGTTTAGCAAATGGCAAAAAAGTCTTGCACTTACAAGCTAATGGTGGAGTTTATGGAGCACAAGATCCAGCAACAATTTATATGTCAGCAATCTTCAATTTTATCGGTAGCGATTTTAGACAAATTGCCGTTGAAGGACATGCTTATGATCCAGAAAAAACAGAAGAACTTCTTGCTGAATTCATTAATAAGGTAGAGTTAGAAGCTCAAACATTCTAAAGAAAAGTCTGTCATTGAACAGACTTTTTATTGAATTTACTGACAGAAATTAGGAGAGTCATATTTTTTCTGTCAGTAAATTGAAAGGATAAAAAATGGTAAAACATCTTTTTAATTCACATATTGATTGGGTAGGGGGAAGAAATTCCATCGGTGACTTACAGGCTGGAGCACTGAATGAAAAAATTTCAATTCCTAAAACTATGGATGGACCAGGAGTCGGAACTAATCCTGATGAAATGCTACTCGGAGCAGCCAGTACTTGTTATTCGATTACATTAGCTGCCATGCTTGAGCGAAATGATATTCTCCTAGAACATCTGAAAGTAGATGCTAAAGGGGTAGTTGATGTGACAAAAGGAACCTTTACTTATGAAAAAATAACTTATCATGTCGCTATGAAATTGACAAAAGAGTCAGATGAAGTTAAAGCAATTAAACTTGCCAAACGGGCAGAAAGTTCTTGCATGATTTCAAGAGCGATTCAAGGAAATATTGAGTTAGAAACGATTATTAGAATTGAAAAATAAAAAGTTACTGACAGGACTGTCAGTAACTTTTTATTTTAATTTTTATTTTTCCGACGTTCTAAGAAGTCAAAAAGTAATGTATGATGATTACTTGCAAGTGAATAATCTTCAAGAATATTAACATTAAGACGCATATCTTTAGCTTCTCGTGCAGTAATTGCTCCAGAAAGTTCATGTTCAAAAATGACTTTACGTTCCAAATAATAGGCCCGCATCATTTCGGTAATGTTGTTAGGCTGAGCCTTATTCATCATCCGTGAAATATGACCACCAGTTGCAACGATTTCAGATGTTCTTAAACGTTCTGATTGCAAGAAATTCAATAGTTGCTCATCAAAGACACCATTTAAATTATCTAGAGCTTGCAAGATAAGTTCGGTATTATTGAAATAAAGTTCAGTAATTTCATCTCGTGTTGTTTCCATTGCCGCCTTTGTTTTCTTAAAATAAAAGTCAACATGTAAGACACGAGAGGTAAGTAAATGAAAAGCACGTAAGGCAATAACATAAACAAATTGGATACTAGAAACCAGTGAATGGACAATACTTGTTTCTAATGAGCGAATATATCGTTGATAAGTTCGGTAAGTATACATTGAAATTTTATTTTCACGCAAGGCAACTTCAAGACCTTCAGATTCAATTCGGATAATCAAAAGTTGCAAATCATTGTAATCAATCGCCATATCTGTTGACTCTTGTTCAATGATTAATTGTTGAATTCGTTCCTGATAAGCATCAATAGCGATATCATAACCCTGAGGGTTTTTAGCCGATTTCATATCGTGATGTAATTCATCAACTACTTCAGATAAAATCGCAATTTTAGAGATATTATTAACTTTAGAAACTTTTTTAACCGCAAAGAAAGGAAGAATGAACATTCCAACTAAGAAACTTAAGCCAGTTACCGCAGCGGCTAGAAAGACGAGAACGGGTTGAACATCTACAGTTCGTGGAACCAAAAGAATCGTTGCGATACTTACTGTTCCTTTAGAACCAGCAAAAGTGAGGAGAAATACATCGTTCCAATAAGCAGAAAATGGTTGTTTTTGTTTAAGGGAGCGAAGCCAATAATAAAAAGCAATGACAACAAATCTGAGTGCAAATAATCCAGCAGTCAAGGCAAGAGCAAGAACAATTAAAAGTGCTGATGAATAAACAGGATCAACTAAAAGTGGAACTACAAGTTGATAAAGTTCAATTCCTAAGAAAAGAAAGACAAAGGAATTTAAAATAAATGTTAAAGTATCCCAAATTGTACTCTTGAGTTTTTCAACTTGAGCATCAAATAAAGTAGTTCTCTTAAGACCGTTTGCTGACATGACTCCAGCAACAACTGCAGCAATGATTCCAGAAACATGTAATTCTTCGGAAATGAGAAAGGCAGCAAGAGGGACAACCAGCTCTAAAAGAAGATAACCAGAAACATCCCGTGCGTCAACATCTTCCAGAAGTCTTAAGACAAGTCCTTTGATGTAAATTAAAGTAAAACCAATAGCAGCTCCACCAAGTGCTGAAATAACCAATTTCATTGTTGCATCTGGGAAAGAGAAATAACCGGTAACTAAAGCAACTAAAGCAATCTGAAAAGAAATAATTCCGGAAGCATCATTGAGCAAACCTTCACCTTGCAAAACACTCATAACCCGACGAGGGAAAGAGAAATTTTTTGATAAAGCTCCAACAGCTACAGCATCAGTAGGAGCGAGACTTGCTCCCAAAGCAAAACAAGCGGCTAAAGGTAATCCCATATAAATCCAATTAGAAATCAAACCCAATCCAAGGGTTGTAATAAAGACAAGAGGGAAAATTAAAACTAAAATAATTTTACTATGTTTTAAAATGTGTTTGACATCAGCTTCCTCGCTCTCTCTAAAAAGAAGAGGAGCAATAATAAATCCTAAGAAAAATTCAGGTGCGACATGTAAAACCTCGTCAGCACCAAAAAAGCCCAAAATAAGTCCTAAAACCACTTGAATAAGAGGGAGGGCAAGTTTTGGGAAAACTTTGTTAAGGACATTTGAAAAAACTAATACCAAAAGGAAAACAATGACATAAAAAATAATATGGAGCATAGAGTCCTTTCTGTGTAATTGATTAATGAGCGCCAAAAAGTACAAAGTAGAGCTATCAAAGCTAGCTCTACCGTACCTAATCTACTAATTTATCTCAAACGATTAATTGCTTTTTTCTTTAAAGCAATTTTTTCATTGATTTTTGAGCAGTCTTTTTTACCTAAAAGCGCTTTACAACGTTTGAGTTCCAAATCAGTGAGTTGACGTTTTACACGTTCTTTACGAGCAGCATCAAACTCACCATTTTTAATTAATTCAAGTTTTTGTTCAAGAATTAATTTTTTATTTTTAACTGCATCAATATAATATTTAAGCTCAGAAATATCATCGGCACTTGCATTTTTAGCCAACAAATCCCCTAATTTTTCATCAAGGGTAACAAGCTTATCAGTAAGTAGTTCAAGTTTAGCGTTGAGCTTTTCTTCTTTTTCTTCATCCGAAAGGGCCATGAAAGCTTCAAATTTCTTACTATCATCAAGTTTTTCAGATTCTTCAGGACGTTTATTGATGTACATCTCACGCAATTTATTTAACTTATCTTCAAATTTTTTATCTATCATTTTGATCACCTAAAAACATATTCAGTACAGTTATTATAACATATTGTGGCCTAAAAGAAAGAGCAATGCTCAAATTTTTTTAATAAAAAATTCTGTCCCATTTAGAACAGAATTTTTGTTTTATTAATAAGTCAAAACGAAGTTTTTCTTTTTCCCACGACGAATGACAGTTAAACGATTTTCAATTTTATCTGAATCTGTAAGAACATAATCAAGTGCTTGAACACGTTCACCATTGATATAAATCGCACCATTTGTAATATCTTCACGAGCTTGTCTTTTTGAAGGAGCTATTCCAGCAGAGATTAAAAGTTCAACTAAAGTTAAATCTTCATCATCAGTAACTTGATGTTGTGGAGCTGCTTTAAGACCAGTTAAGATTGATTTAGCATCTAATTGACGCAAATCTCCACCGCCAAATAAGATTTCTGATGTTTTAACTGCTTGTTCATAAGCTGCTTTTCCGTGAACTAAGCTGACAACTTCACGAGCCAAAACTTTTTGGGCCAAACGCTCATGACGAGCTGCTTCAAATTGTTCTTCAATCTCAGCAATCTCTTCTAATGAAAGGAAGGTGAAAATTTTCAACATTTTTACAGCATCTGCATCATCAACATTAAGCCAAAATTGGTACATTTCATAAGGAGATGTTTTATCAGCATCAAGCCAAATTGCATTTCCTTCTGATTTACCGAATTTTTTACCAGTTGAATCTGTAATTAATGGAATAGTAATAACATGACCTTGCTTGTTAGCTTTACGACGTAAAAGCTCTGTTCCAGCAGTCATATTTCCCCATTGATCAGAACCACCAAGTTGTAAAGTAACATTGTGCAATTGGTTCAATTCGTAGAAATCATAACCTTGCATAATTTGGTAAGCAAATTCTGTATAAGAAATTCCACTTTCCATCCGTGATTTTACAGAGTCTTTAGAAATCATGTAGTTAACGGTGAAATGTTTACCCACATCTCTGAGGAAATCAATAAAAGTCAGATTTTCAAACCAGTTGTAGTTATTGGTCATTTCTGCCTTATTTTCACCATTTTCAAAATCCAGGAAACGCTCAAGCTGACTACGGATTTTTCCAGACCATTTTGTTACAGTGTCTTTTGTTTGAAGTGAACGTTCTGAATCTTTGAAAGAAGGATCACCAATCAAACCAGTTGCACCACCAACAAGCGCATAAGGTTTATGTCCAGCCATTTGTAGACGTTTCATTGTCAAAATTAGTACAAGATTACCTAAATGAAGGGAATCAGCGGTAGGGTCATATCCTACATAATAGGAAACCATGTCCTCCGTCAGCGCTTTAGAAAGCGCAGCTTCGTCCGTTGTTTGGAAAACCAAACCACGTGCTTTAAGTTCGTCAAAAATGTTCATAAAAAAATCCTTTCTATAATGATTGAGCTGTCCACTTTGGATAAAAAGTAAAAAAATTAACAGCACTGTTTTACATTATAACAAATTAATAAAAAAAATTCTGAAAGTGGCGAAAAATTATTTTAAATTTGATATAATAAAGGCATGAAAAAATCCTCAATTGACTCGCAAGAAGAAGCACGTGCGCGTTTAAAAGAAAAAATGGAAAATAAGCGGCGGAAACAAAGTAAGCCTCTGTCCAAAAATCCTAAAGATAATGATGAAAAATCGGGTTGGTCAATCACTTTTAAGGTGGTCCGCGGACTAATTGTAATTTTTGGAATAATTTTTGCTTTAGCGGGTGTCTTTGGTGCGGCGACAGGTGTAGGCTATTTTGCTCGATTGGTTGAGCAAACGAAGACACCAGATAAAACGGAAATGCTTGCAAAAATTAATGATATTCATGGCGTTTCTGTCATTAATTATAGTAATGGTCAACCAATTTCGGATATCTCTAGTGATTTGGTGCGTGTTACTGTCAAAAGTGACGAGATTTCTCCTAATGTTAAAAATGCTTTAATTGCAACAGAAGATGATAGCTTTAAAACGAATAAGGGCGTGGTTCCTAAGGCAGTTGTTCGTGGAATTCTTGGTTCAGTAGGTGGTGGCACAAGTTCTGGTGGTTCAACCCTTACCCAACAGTTAATTAAACAACAAGTTTTAGGAGATAGTGTTACCTTCCAACGTAAAGCTAGTGAAATTGTCTATGCTCTTAAACTTAATAGCTACTTGAGTAAAGACCAAATTTTGACTGATTATTTAAATGTCTCACCTTTTGGGCGAAACAATAAAGGACAAAATATTGCAGGGATTCAAGAAGCCGCTCTTGGTATATTTGGAAAATCTGCTAAGGATTTAACAATACCTGAGGCTGCTTTTATTGCTGGGTTGCCACAAAGCCCTATCGTCTATTCTCCTTATGCGGCTGATGGTTCTCTAAAGTCAAAAGAAAACATGAGTTATGGTCTCGAGCGTCAAAAAGAAGTCTTGTTTTATCTTTATCGTGGGGGCTATATTTCAGAAGCTGATTACAAGAAATACAAAGCTTATGATATTTCAACAGAATTTTTACAACCAGGAGTAGCTCAATCACAAGAACATGGTTATTTATATAATGTTGTTTATAATGAAGCAATTACTGATATCTATAATTATTTGATTAAGCGAGATAAAGTTTCGGCAACTGATTTAGGAAATGATAGTACTAAACAACGTTATCGAGAATTAGCTGAACAGTCATTGCAAAACGGTGGTTATACAGTAACTACAACTATTAATCAACAAGTATATGATGCAATGCAAAACGCTGTAACCAATTACAGTGGCTTGATGCAAGACGGTACGGGTCTTATTCAAACTGGTAATGTATTAATGGATAATAAAACAGGGGCTGTTTATGGCTTTATTGGCGGTTTGGATTTTTCACAAAGCCAAGTAAACCATGCCTTTGATACTAAACGTTCACCTGGTTCTTCAATCAAACCAATACTAGCTTATGGACCGGCAATTGACATGGGCTTGATGGGTTCAGCAAGTGTTCTATCTAACTATCCCGCAAAATATTCGAGTGGGCAAGACATCGAACACGTCGGCAATATGGGAACGGAGATGATGCCATTTTCAGAAGCCTTGAATGTTTCTTATAATATTCCTGCTTATTGGACCTACCAAACGATTTTGAATAAAGGAAAATCTGTTGAACCTTACATGACGAAGATGGGATATGATGTTGCAGATTATTCTGTAGAGTCACTTCCTCTTGGAGGAGGAATTGATCCAACGGTAGTTCAACATACGAATGGTTATCAAACTTTAGCCAATGGTGGAAAATATGAACCATGGTATATTGTTGATAGTATCAAAGATGATACAGGAAATGTAATTTATCAACATCAAACTACTGGGGGGACTCAAGTATATTCTGAAGCAACATCTACCATTATGGAATATATGCTTCAAGATGCTATTAAATCTCAAAAAACAAGTAAGTTTTATGGTGAGTTACAAAGCCTTAATTCTTCTCTTGCAACTAATGTTCAATGGGCTGGTAAAACAGGAACAACTGATAATTATACAGACGTTTGGATGATGCTTTCGACACCTTCAGTGACACTTGGTAGTTGGGCTGGTCATGATGACAATTCTGCAATGTCTCAGAATTCAGGTTTTATTAATAACGCAAAATTTACAGCTAATTTAGTGAATGCAATTAATGCTGCCGATCCAAATATTTTCGGACCTGGTCAAAAATTTACCAACCCTAATAGTGATCCAAATGTGACTAAGAGTAAAGTATTAGTTTCTACGGGTGAAAAACCAGGAAAAGTTAATGTTAAGTTATCAAATGGTAAGACACAAGAGGTTAATCTCGGTGGAGACACTACGACAAGCTTCTGGGCTACAAAGTCTGGTGCTCCTACAACCACATATGATTTTTCTATTGGTGGTTCGGCAAGTGATATAGCTGCTGGTTGGAAAAAGATATTACCTAATTATAACTTCGGTCAATAAAATACAAAAAATCACTAGGATAGGTTTCCTAGTGATTTTTTCTTTTGTTTTTAAATTTAATAGTTTTTAATTTCAGCTACTTTTTCAGTACTAAGTGATGTTACGATATTTCTCAAGAAAGTTTGTGCTTGATTGAAATCATCAATATTGAAAATTGTTTGATGACTGTGAATATAACGAGCGACAACTCCAATCGTTGTTGAAGGGACTCCATTATTAGCTAAGTGGGCAGCACCTGCATCAGTTCCACCTTTAGCCATATAAACTTGGGTTTTAACTTTAGCATTATCAGCAGTTTCAAGCAAGAAATTTTTCATTCCAGGGAGCATAATATGACCTGGGTCAAAGAAACGAAGCGTTGTTCCTTCTCCAAGACGACCGTTGTCATCACCAAACGTATCGCTAGCAGGTGAACAATCAACAGCAAAGAACAAATCAGGCTTGAACATAGTTGTAGAAACTTTGGCTCCACGAAGGCCAACTTCTTCTTGAACATTGGCTCCGATAATCAATGTAGCAGGCAATTCTTTGTCAGCTAAAAATTCAAGAAGTTCAAGAATCATTAAACAACCGTAACGATTGTCCCAAGCTTTAGAAATAATATTTTTACCATTAGCAGAGAGAATTGTTTCAGTTTCTGGAATGATTACATCACCTTGAGCGATTCCAAATTCTGCAGCTTCTGCAGCATTCTCAAAAGCTCCATCAAAGACAATATCAGAAATGGCTGGAATTTGAGGAGTAACACCGGTTCCACGAAGAAGATGTGGAGGAAGCCCACCAGTTACGACAGGAATTTTTTTACCTGTACGTGTGAATAATGTAAAACGTTGTCCAGAGACAACTAATGGATTCCAACCGCCAAGTGGAACGACCCGGAATGTTCCGTCAGCTTTGATTGAGCTGACCATAAACCCCACTTCATCCATGTGGGCTGCAATCATAATACGTGGGGCATTTGCTACTTTTGAAGTTTTAGTGACAAATATACCACCAAGACCATCAAATTCTGGTTGATAACCAAGATCAATCATGCGTGTTTTTAAATAGTCACGAACAGGTCCCTCAAAACCAGAAGTCGCTTGAATTTCTGTCAGTGCTTTTACTTTGTCGAATAGTTTCATTTTTCTCCTCCGGAATACTGAAAAATTTACTGACAGATTTGTCAGCAAAAATTTTGATGATTTACACTATAATTATACCAATAAATATGTTAAAATTTCCATATGAAAAAAATACTAAAGTTTGGTTTGGGAATTATTGCGGGTGCAACAGTTGCTCACGTTGCTTATCATGGCTATAAAACTATGGAAGAAGAAGTGATTCATGAACTTACTGACAGAGCTCGGCAACATTTTTCAACAAGAAAAATAGACGCTTTTTGGATTTTTGAGGAGCCAACTACGGGTGCTCTTTTTGAGGGAGGACTTGTCAGTGAAAATAAGGCAATCACTTTTGAAATCAATGCTAAAACTTTAGAAGTCTTTGAAAAAAATGAAGAAATTCTGTAAGAAAGCTTAGTATTCATTTAGAAATAAAAGGAGAATGTAGAATGATTATTCCAGAAAATATTGAAAATTTAGCCGAACTTGTAAAAGGACCGGAAAAGACAGTCTTCTTTTTCACGGCTGGTTGGTGCGGAGATTGTAATTTTATTAAGCCAAAAATGCCAGAAATTGAAGTAGAAAATCCAGACTTTAAATTTGTTGAAGTAGACCGTGATGAATATATGGATCTTGCGATTGAATGGGGAATTATGGGAATTCCAAGTTTTGTCGTGATTGAGGATGGTAAAGAAAAAGCTCGTTTAGTAAATAAATTACGTAAAACAAAAGAAGAAGTCAATACCTTCTTAGCGAGTGCGAAATAGTATCATCGCAGGACAAGCATTGATATATTAAGAATTATATTCTATAATAATCAATGTTAAGAAATTAAAAGGGAAAAATAAGAAAATGATTGCAACATACAACACAAATGTCGGTGACGTTTTAATGCTTATCACTGCAAATGATAAGGGAGAAAAAGTAAACTTCGAACGTAAGGGAAAAGTAGCTCGTGTTTTTATTGAAGAAACTGGAGCGACGGTTGCTTGGAATATTTTTGAAGCGAAATCTCTATTGGGTAATTTATCAGGAGATGGTCAAGTCAACTTATCATCTGATGATATTGAAACGTTGAACAAAGAGCTTGGGAAATCAGGATTTAGCGATGTTCTTGTTCACGATGCACAACCCAAATTTGTTGTCGCTGAAATTGTTGAAATGGAAGATCATCCAGATTCAGACCATTTACATATCTGTAAAGTTAATGTTGGTTTTGCCGACCCAGTACAAATTGTTTGTGGTGCTCCAAACGCAGCCCTTGGTTTAAAAACAGTTGCTGCTTTACCTGGTGCTATGATGCCTAATGGCTCATTGATTTTCCCAGGAGCCCTTCGAGGTGTTCAATCTTACGGAATGCTTTGTTCAGCTCGTGAACTTGAATTACCTAATGCTCCTGAGGTTCGTGGAATCATTGAATTATCATCAGATTTATCTGCTGGTAAAGCTTTTGATTCAGAAACAATGTGGCAAGCATAATAATAAAACTGTCAAAATAGTTTATTTTGGCAGTTTTTTTATCTAAAAAAATAAAATAATTTTTTCACAAAGTTCACAAGCGCTTACAAAAGAAAATAGAATGACTTATGCTAAACTGAATAATGTAAAAAGAATTTTACATTTAAAGGAGGATTATTAGCATGAAAATCGTAGTTATCGGTACGAACCACGCAGGTATCGCTACAGCAAATACATTAATTGATCAATATCCAGGCCATGAGATTGTTATGATTGACCGTAACAGTAATATGAGTTACTTGGGGTGTGGAACAGCTATTTGGGTCGGAAGACAAATTGAAAAACCAGATGAGCTGTTTTATGCCAAAGCAGAAGATTTTGAAAAAAAGGGAGTAAAGATATTAACAGAAACAGAAGTTTCAGAAATTGACTTTACTAATAAAATGATTTATGCCAAGTCAAAAACTGGAGAAAAGATTACAGAAAGTTATGATAAACTCGTTCTGGCAACAGGTTCACGTCCAATTATTCCTAACTTGCCAGGAAAAGATCTTAAAGGCATTCATTTTTTAAAACTTTTTCAAGAAGGGCAAGCCATTGACGAAGAGTTTGCTAAGAATGATGTGAAACGGATTGCTGTGATTGGTGCTGGTTATATTGGGACAGAAATTGCTGAAGCTGCCAAACGTCGTGGAAAAGAAGTCCTACTTTTTGATGCAGAAAGTACTTCACTTGCTTCATATTATGATGAAGAGTTTGCTAAAGGGATGGATGAAAATCTTGCCCAACATGGAATTGAACTCCATTTTGGGGAATTAGCTCAAGAGTTTAAGGCAAATGAAAAAGGTCATGTATCACAGATTGTAACTAATAAATCAACTTATGATGTTGACCTCGTTATTAATTGTATTGGATTTACAGCCAATAGTGCACTGGCTGGTGAACATTTAGAAACCTTTAAAAATGGAGCAATCAAAGTGGATAAACATCAACAAAGTAGTGACCCAGATGTCTACGCCGTAGGAGATGTTGCGACAATCTATTCTAATGCTTTACAAGACTTCACCTACATTGCCCTTGCCTCAAACGCTGTTCGTTCAGGGATTGTTGCTGGTCATAATATTGGAGGAAAATCAATAGAATCTGTTGGTGTACAAGGTTCTAATGGAATCTCTATTTTTGGTTACAATATGACTTCTACGGGCTTGTCGGTTAAAGCTGCGAAAAAAATCGGACTAGAAGTTTCATTTAGTGATTTTGAAGATAAGCAAAAAGCATGGTTCCTTCATGAAAATAATGATAGTGTGAAAATTCGTATCGTTTATGAAACAAATAGTCGCAGAATTATTGGTGCTCAACTTGCTAGCAAGAGTGAAATAATTGCAGGAAATATTAATATGTTTAGTTTAGCTATTCAAGAAAAGAAAACGATTGATGAATTAGCCTTACTTGATTTATTCTTCTTACCACACTTCAATAGTCCATATAATTACATGACCGTTGCAGCTTTAAATGCAAAATAAACCATAAAAATCTATCAATTGATAGATTTTTATTTTTTTTTGTGACAAATGCTCTAACTTTTCGTATAAAAAGTTAGGAGGATTTTATTATGAATAAAACCATGTTAATTGGACGCTTAACCAGTGCGCCAGAAATTTCAAAAACAACAAATGATAAATCATATGTCCGTGTGACCTTAGCAGTCAATCGCCGTTTCAAAAATGAAAAAGGAGAACGCGAGGCAGATTTTATTTCAATTATTATTTGGGGAAAATCTGCAGAAACTTTGGTTTCTTACGCAAAAAAAGGAAGTCTTATTTCAATTGAAGGAGAAATTAGAACTAGAAATTATACGGATAAGCAAAATCAAAAACATTATGTCACAGAAATCTTAGGACTGAGTTATGATTTACTTGAAAGTAGGGCAACAATCGCTTTACGAGAAAGCGCTGTAAAGGTTGAAGAAACCTTACTTGATGCGGAAGAACTCCCCTTCTAATTTATTTCATAAAATCTAAATGTTTTCTCTTGACTAAATCTGACCATTGAGATAAAATAAGAATATATTAGCACTCGTTTAATAAGAGTGCTAAAAAATAAAAAATGGAGGAAAATATAATGTTGAAACCTTTAGAGAATCGCGTAGTTTTACGTGTAAAAGAAGAAGAGGAAAAATCAATGGGTGGAATTGTGTTAACAAGCGCTTCCCAAGAAAAACCTCAAACAGCTGAAGTTGTTGCCGTCGGTGAAGGGAAAACAAATCATCATGGAACACTGATTTCTCCACTCGTAAAAGTAGGGGACACAGTAATTTTTGAAAAATTTGCTGGAACGACCGTAAAAATGGATGGTGAAGAATTCTTGATTCTCAAAGATTCAGACCTTCTTGCAATTGTAGAGTAAAATTATAAAAGCAATCATTTTTTTGGTTGTCTTTTGTCTATCTTAAAATCTATAAAATTAAAAATATATTCTTAAAAAGGAGCTAAAATGTCAAAAGATATTAAATTTTCAAGTGATGCTAGAACAGCGATGATGCGTGGGATTGATATTCTTGCTGATACAGTAAAAACAACCCTTGGACCAAAAGGTCGCAATGTTGTTCTTGAAAAATCATATGGATCACCTTTAATTACAAACGATGGTGTAACGATTGCCAAAGAGATTGAACTTGAAGATCATTTTGAAAATATGGGAGCTAAACTTGTTTCAGAAGTTGCTTCAAAAACAAATGATATCGCAGGTGACGGTACAACAACAGCGACAGTTTTGACACAAGCTATTGTTCGTGAAGGTTTAAAAAATGTTACCGCAGGTGCAAATCCAGTTGGTATTCGCCGAGGAATTGAGCTTGCTGCTGAGACAGCTGTTGCGTCAATTAAAGAGATGGCAATTCCTGTCCACGATAAATCAGCAATTGCGCAAGTAGCTACCGTTTCATCACGTAGTGAAAAAGTGGGTGAGTATATTTCTGATGCAATGGAACGTGTAGGTTCTGACGGAGTTATCACCATTGAAGAGTCAAAAGGAATGCAAACTGAACTCGATGTTGTTGAAGGAATGCAATTTGACCGTGGATATTTGAGTCAATATATGGTTTCTAATACAGAAAAAATGGTTGCTGAGTTAGATAATCCTTATATTCTTATTACCGACAAAAAAATCTCAAACATTCAAGAAATTTTACCTCTCCTTGAACAAATCTTGAAAACAAATCGTCCACTTCTTATTGTAGCTGATGATGTTGATGGAGAAGCATTGCCAACGCTTGTTCTTAATAAGATTAAAGGTGTTTTCAATGTTGTAGCTGTAAAAGCACCAGGATTTGGTGATCGTCGTAAAGCTCAATTGGAAGATTTGGCTATCTTGACAGGTGGTACAGTAATTACTGAAGAACTTGGTCTTGATCTTAAAGATGCTACTCTTGAAGCTTTAGGACAAGCAGCTAAAGCAACTGTGGATAAAGACCACACAACAATTGTTGAAGGTGCTGGTTCTGCTGATGCTATTTCTGATCGTGTAGCTATTATTAAAGCGCAAATTGAAAAAACAACTTCTGATTTTGACCGTGAAAAATTACAAGAACGTCTTGCAAAATTAGCTGGTGGTGTTGCAGTTGTTAAAGTTGGTGCTGCAACTGAAACAGAGCTCAAAGCAATGAAACTCTTGATTGAGGATGCACTTAATGCAACACGTGCAGCCGTTGAGGAAGGTATTGTTTCTGGTGGTGGTACAGCACTTGTTAATGCTATTGCTGCTTTGGATAAACTTTCAGAAGAAGGAGATATTCAAACAGGAATTAACATTGTTCGCCGTGCTCTTGAAGAACCAGTTCGTCAAATTGCTGCCAATGCAGGATATGAAGGTTCAGTTATCATTGATAAACTTCGTTCAGAAAAAGTAGGTACAGGATTCAATGCTGCAACTGGTCAATGGGTTAATATGATTGAAGAAGGAATTGTTGACCCTGCGAAAGTAACTCGTTCAGCTCTGCAAAACGCGGCTTCTGTTGCTGGTTTAATTTTGACTACTGAAGCAGTAGTTGCTAATAAGCCAGAACCAGCTGCTCCAGCTATGCCGCCAATGGACCCTAGCATGGGAATGGGTGGTATGATGTAATAAAAAAAGAACCCTTAGGGTTCTTTTTTTATTTGCTGATGAGTAACTAAATATCGTAAAGCTGACTAGCATGTTCGTGACTAGTATCAAGGATCTTCAAGTCCTTTTTAGTATCGACATCATGTTGCTGTAAGTAACCATCCATAGTAAGATGAGCAAGTTCTTTGATATTATTATTTAAACTCAAGTGCCCTAGAAAAATTCGTTTTGTCTTATTGCCATGAATACTAAAAGCAGCCTCAGCGCCGTCCTCATTAGATAAGTGGCCTTGGTCACTTAGGATACGTTGCTTTGTCCGCCAAGGATAGGCTCCCATGCGGAGTATCTCAATGTCATGGTTTGATTCCATAAGATAAGCATCTGCATTTTCAATGGTTCCACGCATTCTATCGGATACATAACCTGTATCAGTTAGCATAACAAAACTTTTGTTATCTTTCATGAAACGATAAAACTGTGGTGCGATAGCATCGTGACTCACGCCGAAAGATTCAATATCAATATCACCAAAAGTCATTGTTTTTCCCATTTCAAACAGATGTTTTTGTTCAACAGGGATTTTTCCTAAAGCATTTTTACTATCTAGTTCAGACCAAGTATCTTCATTTGCGTAAAGGTCAATACCATATTTTCTTGCCAAAACACCAATCCCTTTGATATGGTCACTATGTTCATGGGTAATTAATAAAGCATCAATATCATGAATGTCACGGTCAATTTCTGATAGTAAACTTTCTATTTTTTTTCCAGATAGCCCGGCATCAACAAGAATTTTCTTCTTTGGAGTTTCTAAGTAAAAAGAATTTCCTGTTGAACCAGAGGCTAAAATGGAATATTTAAAGCCATTTTGTTCAGTCATACAGTCTATTGTAGCAGAAAAATAGTGGGATTGCCATGAGCTTTTATATTTTATTTGAAAATAAATTTATCAGGAAATTCATTAGCTTAAGAGAGTTTTTTGTGGTAAAAGTCTAGGTTTATTCATAAAAAAGAGTCCACAAATATGTATGGACTCTTTTTAGGGAAAATTATTTATTATCCTCAAATTCAAACTCATCAGTGCCATCATCCCAGTCATCTGCGGCTTCTAAAGAATATGGAAGAGTGAAACTAAAGGTAGTTCCTTTTCCTTCTCCTTCAGAACTTGCAAAAATTGTTCCGCCATGTATTTTAACAATATCATGGACAATAGAGAGGCCTAAACCTGTTCCTCCAACTTTTGAATTTCTTGAAGCATTATCAACTCGGTAGAAACGGTCAAAAATTTTAAGTAAATCAGATTTTGGAATCCCCATTCCTTGGTCACTGATGGAGATTAGAACATCACTTTCACGTTTTTCAACGGAAATTGTAATAGTTCCACCTTTAGGTGAATACTTAATTGCATTTCCGATGATATTGTCAATGACTTGAGCAATTTTATCGGTATCAATTTCGACCCAGATGGGCTGTTCAGAGTATTTTCTGACTAGAGTGAAATTAGAAGAGATTAAATCGTTTGATTCGGTTTCTAAAATTTGGTCTAAACGGTTAATTTGATAGTCTAAGAAGGCAATTAAATTAATCGTTTCTTTATTAAGAACGATTCGGTCTTGATCCATTCTTGATAAAGTCAAAAGGTCGGAAATCATTCGAATCATCCGATTAGTTTCAGTAAGTGAAACATTAATAAAGGATGAAGCTGTTTCTTTATCCTCAATAGCTCCGTCTTCTAGTGCTTCCAAGTAGGCTTTTACTGAGGTGAGCGGAGTTCGGAGTTCATGAGAAACATTGGAAACAAAGAGACGGCGCTCTCGTTCGGCCTTATCTTGTTCAGTCATATCATGTAAAACGGCAATAATTCCTGAGATGAAACCAGATTCACGACGAAAGAGGGCAAATTTAATGTGGAGCGAAATGGATTCATTCCCAGCATCCTGTGTCTCAATAGTTATTTCAGGTTCTTTTTCTAATAAATCATAAAAATTATATTGGTCAGAAATTTTTAAGACTTCAACAATATTTTTTTGCATCAAGAGATCATTATCTGTATTCAAATAGTGCAAAGCTGATTTATTGGCCATAATAATATTTCCGCGCCGGTCGGTGGCAATGACGCCATCAACCATATATGCGAGGATACTATCTAATTGATTACGCTGATTTTCAAGATTGTTCTGTGTGCGAACAATATCTTCACCAAGTTTTAAAATTTCATCGTATAATTCATTGATTTCACTCGTCCCTTTTGGGATTTTATCACGATTTAAATAGCCATTTTTTATGTCATTCATCTGTTTAGAAACATTCACAATCATGCGATGTTGCTGATTGAGAAAGACTAAAACAAAGACGAGTGAAAATAAGTAATAACCAATAAAAGTACTTAAATGAGCAAAATTGTAATCAAAACTGCTCATAAAAAGGATGACAAAAAGAAGTAGGTGTGCAACTACTCCTTTAAAAATCATTGAATTAAAAAATTTAATCATGTGGGTTGCTCATGTAGTAGCCAACCCCGCGGCGTGTTGAAACGTATTGTGGACGGCTTGGTGTATCTTCAACTTTTTCACGTAAACGACGAACAGTAACGTCAACTGTACGAACATCTCCAAAGTAGTCATAACCCCAAACGGTTTCCAAAAGGTTTTCACGAGTGATTACTTCGCCAAGGTGTTGAGCAAGGTAGTAAAGCAATTCAAACTCACGGTGTGTAAGGTCGAGTTGTTTATCATTTTTATAAGCCGCATAGTGTGCTGGATTGATACGGAGGTTTCCGATAATCAATTCTTTTTTGACATTGTCAGTAGATTCAGCAGGCGCGACATTGATACGACGCAAGTTTGCTTTAATACGAGCTAAAAGTTCACGGTTTGAAAATGGTTTTGTGACATAATCGTCAGCACCAAGTTCAAGACCAATTACTTTGTCAAATTCACTATCTTTAGCTGACACCATAATAATTGGAGTGTCAGAAGTTTTACGGATTTCTCGTGCAACATCAAGACCATCAAGTTTAGGTAACATCAAATCAAGTAAAATAAGGTCAGGTTGTACTTCTTTAAATGCTTCAAGAGCTTCTTCACCATCAAAAGCTGTAAAGACTTCAAAACCTTCTTTGGTTAAATTAAATTTTACGATATCTGAGATTGGTTTTTCATCATCAACAACAAGAATTTTTTTCATAGTTGTCCTTTCAAGTGGAAAATTTTTTATTGAATGTTACTCGTATTTATTTGAATTAACAAATCAAGTAAGCTGTTTCAGTTATATTATACAATTTTTAGTAAAATTACGCAAAAAGTGACGCTATTATTTTTAGAAAAAAGATAAAATGTTTGTTTTTTTGGTATAATAGAGGCTATGAATGGAATTCTAATTTCCCTTGAGGGACCTGATGGAGCAGGAAAAACAACGGTTTTAAAAGAAATTTTACCTGAAATCCAAAAAATGAAGCGTGAAATTGTCCCAACTCGTGAACCAGGTGGTGTTCGAGTAGCGGAAGAAATTCGCCAAATTATTCTTGATCCAAAGAATACAGAGATTGATTCTAAAACTGAGTTAATGCTTTTTGCGGCGGCGCGCCGTTTACATATGCAAGAAAAAATGTTGCCAGCTTTACAAGCAGGTAAGGTTGTCATTGTTGACCGATTTATTGATTCATCTGTCGCCTATCAGGGGTATGGCCGTGATTTGGGTGTCGAAGTTGTTGATTGGCTTAACTATTTTGCAACAGATGGGTTGAAGCCTGATTTGACGCTTTATTTTGATGTTGATACGGATGTTGCCCTTGAGCGAATTATGAAAAATCGAGCTGATGAGGTAAATCGTTTAGATTTGGAAAGAGCTGAGATGCATCGTAAAGTTCGTGAAGGTTATTTGGAGATTGTTGCAAAAGAACCTGAGCGTTTTGTAAAAATAGATGCAAGTCAACCTTTAGAAAAAGTGGTAGCTGATACACTTTCCGTTCTCAAAAAAAGATTTGTCAGTGAATTTTAAAGACAATTTAATCTGTCAGCAAAATTAAGAATGCTAAAAAATACTTACATTTTTCAAAAAATGAGGATGTTAAATAGTTTTTTTAATTTTGTTATTTAGACTAGATTTGGTAAATATTTAGAAAGGTTTCTTGTGGAAATAAAAGATATTCAGCCTCAACTTTATAAGCAGTTCTCAACGATTTTGCAACATGGAAAATTAAGTCATGCTTATTTATTTTCAGGTGGATTTGGTTCTTTTGAATTAGCAATCTGGCTGAGCCAAGCCTTATTTTGTGAGAATCCTGAAAATGCTTTGCCTTGTGGTCATTGTCGTTCCTGTCGTCTTGTTGCCCAACAAGAATTTACCGACTTACATATCGTTGAACCTGATGGACAAACGATTAAAACAGCACAAATTCGGGAGCTGACACAGGTTTTCAATGAATCTGGTTATGAGGGAAATCAACAGGTGCTTTTAATTAAGGAAGCTGAAAAAATGCATCCTAATGCAGCAAATGCTCTATTGAAATCAATTGAAGAGCCAGAAACAGAAATTGTTGTTTTTTTACTGACAGACAATGAAAATATGATTTTACAAACAATAAAATCACGGACACAAATTATTAATTTTCCAAAAAATGTTCAATACTTACAAGATTTTTTGGAAAAGAATGGTATTTTAAAAACACAAGCAGAACTTCTTGCGAAAATCTGTAATTCGACTGACAAAGCATTAGAATTAGCTCAGCAGAGCTGGTTTAACGAAGGACTTCAAAGACTTCAACAATTTGTAAAACTTCTAAAAACATCTGCTGACGAGGCATTCTTGTATTTGAAAGAATTAGTCGAAATTTTTGATGACAAAGAAAAACAAAATCAAGCGTTTGAACTTTTATTACAACTTTTTAATCAAGAAAGAATGAGTCAGGAACTTTTAAAAACATTTCAGGCAATAAAAATGTGGAAAAGCAATGTCCGATTTGAGTCAAGTTTAACTTTTATTGTTTTATGAAACTTGTCAAACTTATCCTTTGATTGAAAAATCTTATATCAGGAGAATATTATGATTTATGAAATAAAATTTGCACATGGCGAATCAAATGTATTTGCAATAAGTGATATAGAACTTGCTCCACAAACAGAAGTTATCCTTCGATCAGATAAGGGAAACTTTTACGGAAAAATTGTACGTGAAATTTCTGAAGAAGCGAATCTTGAAATTCACCACACGATTGTGCGTGAAGTAAATGAGGATGATCTCCAAGTTATAGCAAAACTTGAAGAACGTTCTAAACAAGCCAAAGATAAAGTTCGCCACCTTGTCATTGAACAAGGTTTAGAAATGAAAATTATTGATGTTGCTTATAATTTTGACCAAATGCAACTTTTTATTTCGTTTACGGCAGAGAATCGTGTTGATTTTCGATTGCTTTTGCGTGAGTTGGCAACAACTTTTAGAATTAGGATTGAACTTCGCCAAATTGGGCCAAGAGATGCGGCGAAAATTCATGGTGGACTTGGACCTTGTGGGCGTCCTTTATGCTGTTCTGAGTTTGTTTATGAATTTCCAAATGTTTCAATCAAAATGGCCAAAAATCAAAATCTATCTTTGAAACAAAATAAATTAAACGGTCTTTGCGGTCGTTTGATGTGCTGTTTAACTTATGAAGATAGTTTTTATAAAGAAGCCCAACAACTTTTCCCAGATTTTGGTGAGTTTGTAACTACTTCAGAAGGAAAAGGAAAAGTTGTTGGCTTAAATGTTTTAAAAAATAGAGTGAAAATCCGCTTTGGAGAATATAGCAAGGATTTTGAACTTGCAGAAATTGAGGTGAATCATGGCTGATAAATATGATGTTTTCGACCAACTGGGCGAACTTGAAAATACATTAAATACCACATTAGCGCAAATTTCAGGAATTCGCCAAGTGCTTGAATCATCAATGACTGAAAATGCAACCTTACGCATGGAATTAGAAAAATTGCGTGACCGTTTGGCAGAATTTGAGAAAAAAGAAGTTAAAAAAGAAACGCCTAAAGACCAGCCAAATCCTAACTTGATTCAAATTTTTAATGAAGGTTTCCATGTTTGTCATCTGCATTATGCAGAACGATTGGCTGAAGGGGAATCTTGTTTAGATTGTTTGGAGCTTTTGTATCGCTGATGGAAAATAAATTTAGTATTCAACGGTCATTTAAAGGCCTAAAAACTGCTGGAAGTCTTTATTTGGTTCCAACACCAATTGGCAATATGCAAGATATGACTCTACGTTCTCTTGAAACTTTGAAAACTGTAGATTTGATTTGTTCAGAAGATACGCGAAATACTTTGCGCCTTTTAAATCATTTTGAAATTAAAGTTCCGCAAGAATCTTTTCATGAACATAATTCCCAAGAAAAAATTCCTAAATTAATTGATTTTTTGAAAAAAGGACAATCTATTGCACAGGTTTCTGATGCTGGAATGCCTTCGATTTCTGACCCAGGCCATGATTTAGTTTTAGCTGCAATTGATGAAGGAATTGATGTTATCGCTCTTCCTGGCGCCTCAGCAGGAATTACTGCCTTGATTGCCTCAGGATTAGTTCCTCAACCTCATATTTTTTATGGCTTCCTTCCTAGAAAAAAAGGGGAGCAACAAAAGTTCTTGAAAAGTAAGCTTTCTTATCCAGAAACACAAATTTTCTATGAAAGTCCTTTTAGAGTTGGGGATACTTTGGCTAACATGCAGGAAATTTATGGAGATAGAGAAGTTGTTTTAGTTCGCGAATTAACGAAGATTTATGAAGAATATCGTCGTGGTAAGATTTCAGAGGTTTTAGAATCTTTAACGGACCAACCAATAAAAGGGGAATGTCTAATTATTGTTTCAGGAGCGGATGAAGTGGCTCAAGAAGTTCAAGAGCCAGAATTGACAGCGCTCGAAGCAGTTAAAGTTTTAGTTGAACAAAGTGTAAAACCCAATGTTGCCATTAAACAAATTGCTAAAGAACGAGGTCTAAATCGTCAAGAATTATATGCAGAATTTCATGATTTATAAGCAAAAAGTTACTGACAGGCAGTCTGTCAGTAACTTTTTTATATTTTTGATTGTTTAAAATTTCTGTCAGTAAAATTTAACAGTGCCCGTCAACATTTTCGTTAATCCATTTTTGATTTTCCTCATCAAAAATTCTTAAAGAACGTTGTGAACGTACAAAATCAATGATTTCTTTACGATTTAGCTTTGTTTTACTGACAGCCGAGCCAACAGTAACAATTTCCATTTTTTCGATGAGTGATTGAAGAATTTCGTATTGATTTTCCATAAGTTATCCTTAGTGCAAATTGATAGATTCATTATAACAAAAAAAGATGGTCATCAACCATCTTAAAAAGAGTAAATCCAAGTATTTTTAGCGCCATTTTTTAGAAGACGTTGACTGATACGAATAGCATCTTTTTCATTTTCAGCAAGAGCAACCATGACACCACCTAGCCCTGAACCAGTTAATTTAGCACCAAGTGCACCATTTTTACGAGCAGTTTCGACTAAATTATCTAGACGTGGATGAGACACTCCCAAATCAGATAATCTTTCATGAGCTTTATTCATGACATGACCAAATTCTTTGAGTTTGTCTGTCATCAAAAAATCTTTTGAATCGGTCGCTAATTGACCTAAATGATTAATTGAATCTTGTGTTTTTTCTTTTTCTTCAACAAGTTTTTCGCGAACAATATTGATGGCTTGACTCGTAAAGCCGTGAACACCAGTATCGCCAATCACGATAAAACCATGAAGATTGAGTTCAAAGGGTTCAATTGTGCTGTCTTTAATAAACCACAAAGGGTGTTCAGAATTTACAGTTGCCACATCAATTCCAGAAGATTTTCCGTGAGTAATATTTTCTGAAAAGTTGGCATAAAAGAGTAAATCTTTTTGCGGAAGTTCAGCATCAAAGAAATCATAAAAAGCTCTGATAATGGCAGTTGCCAATGAAGCAGAAGCTCCCAAGCCACGTCCTTGAGGAATATTTGAATCAATTTCTAAAGAGAATGGCAATTTTGATGAATGAAATTTAGAGAGTAAGCGCATAATGAGTTGACGAATTCCTTCAAATTCATCTCCCATTAAATCAAGTCTTCTACGAAATTCGTTATTTTCAATGTATTGGCCATATTTTGATGAGGTAATTGTCACTGTAGTTTTAAGAATTGTTACAGGTAAGGCAATTGCTGGCTGACCATATACAACGGAATGTTCTCCAATTAAGATTAGTTTGGAATGGGCAATTCCCGTCCCCATTTTATTGATAGTCATTATTAACAATTCTCCTGCTAGATTAGTTTCTCATTTTGAAAATGTGAACTGCAAATTAGCATTTTTGGGTTAAATTAAAGTCTTATCGAAGGAAAAATTCGATAAACTTTTTCCAATATCATAATTATGAATACAAAAACGTACCTGACAATTTTATAAAATTTCCTCTTGAAAATCAAGTTTTTGTTTCTCTTTTGGCTGTAAATTCATCATTTAGTCTGAAAAAATGTATTTTTTAGTGTAAAAAATAACTTATTGAAACGATAGGAGAGAAGAAAGAATCAAATTTTTGATATAATAGTTTCATGAAAAATATTGTTACTGCAAGGGCGCATACAAATATCGCCTTGATTAAATATTGGGGAAAAGCGGATATCGCTCTAAATATTCCAACAACCTCTTCTTTGTCAATGACTCTGGAGCCATTTTATACAACAACCTCTGTTGAATTTACTGACAATGAGTCTGATTCCTTGATTTTGAATTCTGAAGTGGCAAACAGCAGCCGTGTCAGTCAATTTTTGGAAATGATGCGTGGACAATATGGAAATTTCCCTAAAGTAATGATTCAATCAGAAAATCATGTGCCAACAGCTGCTGGTTTGGCTTCAAGTGCTTCAAGTTTTGCTGCTCTGACAGCTGCTATGTTTGGACTTTTAGATTTAGAAAAAGATGATTCAGAAATGTCACGAATAGCTAGACGCGGTTCAGGGTCGGCTTCTCGGTCAATTTTTGGAAATTTTTCAGTTTGGAATAAAGGAGAAGATCATCAATCTTCCTTTGCGGAATCTTTTTACAACGAAGATATTGGTCTTTCAATGATTGTTGCTGAAATCTCTGCTGAAAAGAAAAAAATGTCGTCAACTAAGGGCATGCAATTGGCACAAACTGCACCAACTTACAGTGCTTGGGTTGAAAAATCAGCCATTCAACTGGAAGAAATGAAGCAGGCCATTTTAAATGCTGATATTGAAAAAGTTGGTCTAATTGCTCAGGATAATGCATTAGGTATGCATGAACAAAATCGTCTCTCTAACCAACCTTTTGATTATTTCACGCATGAAACAAGACGAGTGATTGACTTTGTGAATCAGGCCTACCAATCAGGATTGCTTGCTTTTGTGACTATCGATGCCGGCCCAAACGTCAAAATTATTACTGACCACGCGACTGAAAAAATTCTCTTAGCTAAATTACAAGCGGAATTTCCAGGATTAACATTTGATATCGCACGTGCTGGAGGTGCTTATGAATATCTCTGAGAAGAAAATGACGATCAAAGTGCCAGGAAAACTTTTTTTTGCGGGGGAATATTCGGTCACAAAAGAAGGAAATCTCGCCCTTATCACAACAATTGAAACAAATTTTGAAGTAAGAATTTCAGCTACTACAGGGAAATCAATTTTTAAAACAAATGTTGGATTGTCTGATTTTGAATTTTCTTTGTCTAAAATTGAATTTACTAAAGAAAATCCGTGGAATTTTGCACTGACAGCTTTAAAAAATACTTTGTCAGCTGCTGACAGCATTGAAAAAAATTCTGTCAGTAAAATTTTATCTTCATCTCCAGAAATATCTCTTGAGATTGTCAGTGATTTAGGCTTTGGTGAAAATAAAAAAGGCTACGGCTCAAGTGCTTCAGTCGTTTGTGGTCTAGTTAATGCAGTCAATCAGTTTTTTGATTTGCAGTTGTCACTTGAAAAACGTTTTGAAATTGCCGCAAAAACACATTTTGAAGTTCAAGGTTCAGGTTCAATGGGCGATATTGCTGCTATTATGTATGGTGGTTCTGTTTTTTATCAAAATCATAAGCGAGTCATACCTCTCGAAATTCCTTGGGCAACTTATGTGGTTCAAACAGGAAAAGCGGCAAAAACGAGTGAAAAAATAAAAATAAAGCTTTCTGATGAATTTTATCAAGCTTCAAATGAGCTGGTCATTGAATTGGCAACGGCGATTGATATTCAAGATTTTGCTTTATTCAAAGAAAAGTTATCAGAAAATCAACTTTTGCTTTTGGAGAATATTCCAGAAGGTTATATGACTAAAGAATTAGCTATTGCTTTAAACTTACTCAATAGCTATCCTGAATTTGCTGCTAAAATCTCTGGGGCTGGTTTTGGGGAGAATATTATTTTATTTGCTCAAAATACCCAAGCTATTGCTGAAGTCCAAAATAAATTATCGGAATATGGAATCAATCTTGAAAAATTTAAGGTTGCTCAAAAAAATAACTGAGATAAGTCTGCTAAAAAAGCAGAGTTAGATTTTAATGAATTGAGAAATAACTGATGAAAACTGAAAAAGAAATCCATCAACATCGCAAAGATGAACACTTATCGTTAGCTTTTAAATATTGGCGTGAAGAAAAAAATCAGACCTTGGGCCTGACTTTTTCTGATAGTCGAATCATTCCTAATAGTTTGCCAGAATTATCTACTGAAAAAATCAACTTTTCATCAGAAGTATTTGGACAGAATTTTGAATTTCCTTTTTATATTGAAGCTATGACTGGTGGAACAGAGCGAGCAGATAAAATCAATCGTCAATTAGCAGAAATTGCGAAAAATCAACATTTAGCTATGGCGGTCGGCTCTCAATCGATTGCTTTGAAATTTCCAGAATTAGCTGCTGGTTTCAGTGAAGTTCGTAAAATTCACTCTTCTGGTTTTCTTTTTGCCAATATCGGCGCAGGTCATTCTCTAGAAAATGCCAAGCGAGCGGTGGATATGATTGAGGCAAATGCTTTAGAAATCCATGTCAATACAGCGCAAGAATTGCCAATGGATGAAGGAGACCGTGAATTTTATTGGTTAGAAAATATTAATGAAATTGCAAGTCAATTAGAAGTTCCAGTCATTGTCAAAGAGGTCGGTTTTGGAATTTCACAAAAAACCTTTAAAGCACTCGCAAAAACAGCTGTCTCAGGAATAAATATTGGGGGAGCTGGCGGAACTAATTTTGCTTGGATTGAACGTAAACGGAGTAAAAATGGTTTTAACTTGGATGAATTTGGTTTGTCAACGCTTGAGAGTCTTTTAGAAGCTAAAATGGCTGATAATAGAAAAAGTTTGATTGCAACAGGTGGAATTACTTCGGCTCAAGAGATTTTTAAATCTTTAATTTTAGGGGCTGATTTGTCAAGTTCTGCTGGTTTTATCTTGAAAAATCTTATGCAAACAGGGCCTGAAAAAGTAGAAGAAATTATTGAACAATGGAAACAAGATTTAAAAAAATTATTTGTTTTAACTGGTTCAAAAAATATTGAAGAATGTCGAAAGGTTGAGCTCCTTTACTCGACTAATATGCTTAATTTTATCCAACAAAGAAAATAATAAATTATAAATCAAATCATTTGGCAATGGTTTCAAAAACGACTATAATGAGAATAGAATTAAAAAAATAAACTAACTGAATTCATTCTCAATCTAGTCAAAATACCAAAGTATTAAGACTTCAAAATGGGTTCACATCTTAAAAGGAGAAATTACTATGGCATTTACATTACCTGAACTTCCATACGCGCCAAATGCGCTTGAACCTTTCTTTGATGAAGCAACAATGCGTTTGCATCATGGGAAACATCATCAAACTTATGTGAATAATCTTAATGCAGCAATTGAAAAGCATAATGAACTTGATGACCTTAGCCTTGAAGAATTATTGACAGATTTGTCAGCAATTCCAGAAGACATTCGTACAGCTGTTCGTAACAATGGTGGTGGTCATTTGAACCATAGTCAATTCTGGCTTTGGCTTCGTCCAAACACTGACGGTTCTGAAAACCATGCTGACGGCGAAATTGGGGATGCAATTGCGAAAGAATTTGGTAGTTTTGAAACTTTCAAAACAGAATTTAAAGCTGCAGCCACAGGTCGTTTTGGTTCAGGATGGGCTTGGTTAGTTGTTGATGAAGCTGGAAAATTGAAAGTTGTATCAACTGCAAATCAAGATAATCCAATTTCTGAAGGTTTGACACCAGTTTTAGGACTTGATGTTTGGGAACATGCTTACTATCTTAAATATCACAATGTACGTCCTGATTACATTGAAGCATTCTTTAATCTTGTAAACTGGGATAAAGTTAACGAACTTTATGCTAAAGCAAAATAAAATGATGAATGAGGCTCTCCTTTAAAGGAGAGCCTTTTTTTATTTTAGAGAAATCTTTTTCAATGTTAGACTATTCTTTTGGAAATTCATCTTATTTTTACAAAAAGATGTTTTAAGGAGATTTTTTTAAACATAAATGTTTATATTTTTGATTAAATAGTGCTAAAATATTATTGTAATCGGTTACATTTTGTTTTAAAAAATATGGAAGGTTAAATGCATTAATAAGTGCATAGGAATAGAGGATTATGAAAGATATTGGAAACTCTTCAAACTTTACCGAAGAAGAAGAGCTATTTTTGTTGCGGAATAAACAAGGAAAAATTGTCGGAATTAAAGATTTAAAGCAGGCAAATTTTCAAGAAACAATGAAAGACTGGAAAAAACATTTACCAAAACCCAGTCTTCTATCAATTATCATTTGGGTGGCGGTCGCTTTACTAGGCGGTCTTGCTTGGTCGTTGATTGCTCTGGCTCAAGGAGAGACGATTAATGCGATTTGGTTTGTTATTGCAGCAGTATGTTCTTATTTGATTGGCTATCGTTTTTATGCTTTATATATTCAACGTAAGATTATGCGTCCAAATGATTTACGGGCAACCCCTTCTGAAAGCCATAATGACGGAAAAGAATTCGACCCAACCAATCGAGTTGTTTTATTCGGTCACCATTTTGCTTCAATTGCTGGAGCTGGGCCTTTGGTTGGACCAGTTTTAGCGGCACAAATGGGTTACTTACCAGGGACAATTTGGATTATTTTCGGAGTTATTTTTGCCGGAGGGGTACAAGATATGCTTGTTCTCTGGTATTCTCATCGTCGTCGAGCAAAATCTATTGGGGCAATGGCTCATGATGAAGTTGGCAGATTTGCTGGTGGCTTGACTTCATTTATTGTATTTATCATGACAATGATTGTTCTTGCTGTTTTAGCTTTGATTTGTGTGACGGCGATGGCAAATTCTGCTTGGGCAGTCTTTTCGATTGGGATGACCATTCCAATTGCCTTGTTAATGGGAATTTATTTGAAATATATTCGCCCAGGGCACGTGAATGAAATTTCAGCGATTGGTTTTATTCTCCTTTTAGTTGCTATTTTCGGTGGCCGTTGGGTTTCAGAATCTTCATTTGCGCATATTTTTATGCTTTCACCAACTGCTTTAGTTTGGTGGGTCATGGGCTATACTTTTATTGCAGCCATTATCCCCGCTTGGATTTTACTTACGCCACGTGATTACTTATCCATGTTTATGAAAATTGGTACAATTGCTATTTTAGCAATAGCTGTGGTTGGTGTGCGTCCAGATGTTACGATTCCAGCTCTGACTAATTTTGCACATAATACAGATGGTCCTGCTTTTGCTGGTTCCCTCTTTCCCTTCTTATTTGTTACGATTGCCTGTGGAGCCTTGTCTGGTTTCCATGTAATGATGTCTTCTGGAACAACGCCTCATTTGATTGCAAAAGAGTCACAAACGCGAATGATTGGTTATGGTGGGATGCTCTTTGAATCATTTGTTGCTATTATGGCTTTAGTCGCTGCGATTTCTCTTAATCCTGGAATTTATTATTCTATGAATACCCCTCAAGCTAGCATTCAAAAACTCGCAGCTTCAAGTTATCAAGCAGATAAAAGTGCTGAATATAATGCTGCCAAAGCAATTCCAAATGTAGCCATGATGCCTGATGGTTCAAAACTCAGTATTGACTGGGAAGGAACGACTGGTGAAAAAGCACTTGAGCAAGTGGCAAAAGATGTAGGTGAACAATCAATCGTTTCACGGACTGGTGGTGCACCAACTTTAGCCGTTTCAATGTCAAATATTCTACATAAGGTTCCACTTATTGGTGGGACAAATATGATGGGATTCTGGTATCATTTTGCGATTATGTTTGAGGCGCTCTTTATCCTGTCAGCTGTTTCAGCGGCAACAAAATCGACTCGTTATTTACTTAATGATGCCTTGCGTGGCTTCAAAAAATTAGGTCGCTTAGGTGATGATGATTGGTTACCTAGTAAAATTATAACGACAGCAGTGATTGTTGGAGTTTGGGGGGCTTTGCTTTTGATGGGCGTTTCTGATCCGAATGGTGGAATAAAAATCATGTATCCGCTCTTTGGGATTTCTAATCAATTAATCGCGGCGGTAGCTCTGGCTATTGTTTGTGTCATGGTTATCCGTAAGGGCTATCTTAAATGGGTTTGGATTCCAGCACTTCCTTTAGTTTGGGATGTTTGTGTAACTTTTGCGGCCAGTTGGCAAAAAATCTTTTCAAATGATGTCAATATTGGTTACTTTGCTTCTTATTCAGCAGCAAAAGCCCAAGTGGCTTCTGGTAAATTATCTGGTCTAGCATTAACAAATGCGCAAGCAACCATGCGTAATACAATGATTCAAGGAAGTCTGTCAGTCATTTTCTTACTTTGTGTGGCTATATTATTAGTCATCTGTGCCTTTAAAGTTGCTAAAATTTTAAGAACAAATGAAGTTGGTGATAAATTTAGCTCAGAAGAAGTTTTTGAAGAATCAAATCTTTTTGAAACTTCAAGTTTCTGGCCTAGTAAGCTTGAACATAAGGTCTTAAAAAGTAAAGTTAATGAATAATGGAAAATAAAAGTTACTGACAGAATTTCTGTCAGTAACTTTTTTATTTATAATTTATTCTCATTTTATTCGAGGTTAGCTGTCAGTAACTTTTAGTAAAATTTTTTAAAAGTTTCGTCTAAATTTTCTTTTGCTAAATCAAGAATTTGATTTTCAGGTAAAATGGCGGTGCCTTCAGCACGAACAATTTCAAAATCTGAAAATCCCATGATTTCTGAAAAAATCATTTTGAGATATTGTGGTGCAAAATCTAGGTTTTGATAAAATTCATGGTCACTATAAATTGACCCACTAGCAAAAAGTAGCAGTGCTTTGTAATCATTAGTCATCAGTCCAGTTGATAATTTACCTTTGTCATCAGGGGAATCAAGGTATCTAAAAGTTTCACGAGCAATGAGAATATTGTCAATGTAATCTTTAAGACGAGATGTAATATTAAAATTATGCAATGGAGAAACAATGACCAAGCGATGATGTGCTTTAAATTGTGTCAGTAATTGCTCAGAAACTTGCGCTATTTTAAGTTCGTCGGCTGATAATTTTTCGTCAGCAATTTTTTTATTCCAAATCTTTAAAAGTTGATTTTGCTCGATTCTTGGTAAGCTGGTATCAAGGTCATAAAGATTAAAAATGGTCAATTCATTCTCAGAAAATTGACTTTTATACTTGGCCAAAAATAATTCTTGAAGTTGATTAGAAAAGTGATTTGGATTGTTAAAATCGGGGTGGGCATTAATTAATAAAGTTTTCAACGATAATTCCTCATTTCTTTTGATAAAATAAGTATAAAGCATAAAGGTGCCAAAATAAGGCACCTTTAAAAATAAAAGGAAAATGTTGATGAAAAAAGCAGAACGATTAAATCAAGAACTTATCTTTTTAGGAAATAAACAGGGATTTCAGCTCAAAGATTTGATGAAGGAATTTCAAATTTCCAAAAGAACAGCTCTGCGAGATGTTGAAGAATTAGAAGCAATGGGTCTGCCTTTTTACACTGAAAACGGGAGATATGGTGGCTATAAGCTGATTAATCAAGGTTTATGGACACCAGTGTATTTTAATGATGAAGAAATTGAAGCCATTTTCTTTGCCTTAGATGCCTTAAAATTATTATCAAGTACACCTTTTGAAAAATCTTATCGACATATTCGGCAAAAATTGTCAGCGACTTTACCTGAAAGTCAACAAGAATATATCAGCAAAATGCTGACAGTAGTCAATTTTTATGGAATTGCACCTGTCAGTAAAGTGACTGATTTAAAATTACTGATGACAGCAATTCTGTCAGAGAAAATTGTCAAAATGACTTATTCACAATATAAAATACAAGAAATTGAGCTTCAAATTTACGAAATATTTTATCGAAATGGCTTATGGATTTGCAGCGCTTATGATGTTACTCATGAAAAATGGGGAACTTATCGTTGTGATTATATGTTTAATGTCGAAATGATTGATGATGGACGTCAAACGAAAAAATTATCTGAATTAAAAAAAATACAAGAAATATATGAAAAAGAATATCATAATATTCCATTTCGCTGCAGGCTGACAGAATTTGGTAAAGAGCTATATCTCAAACATCATTATCCGAATATGCAACTAGAAGAAGTGGCAGGACTTCCTTATATTATCGGTGGTTATCATGCTGACGAGTTAGATTATATGACCCATTATCTCTGTTCTTACGGGAATCAGATGGTCATTGAAGAACCCCAAGAACTTATAGAAAGTTATGTAAAACAACTGACAGAAATGAAGGCGGTTTATCAAGAATAAGTCTGTCACAGGGGCAAAGACAGGTTCCTTAAATGTTTTTTTTCTGATATAATAGAAAAAAGTCCCTTCCATGGATAAATCA